>JACCDK011623837.1_pt1 | contig 25239 bp, 21 predicted proteins | sample 7445871 | NCBI WGS metagenome assembly JACCDK01 (sample SAMN15323436, study PRJNA562643) | freshwater metagenome | isolation source: river surface water | place: USA:Blue River Watershed | collected 2017-08-15 | reverse complement strand
TTCGAAAACGAAGGCAGCTATTATCAATACAACATGAAAGCTGGAAAAGTGGATTGTATTCAAAATCAACAACTCGTGGCAATCAAAACCATTCAAAAACCTGAGAACATCAATTTCCATGCAGGCTCTGGAAGATTGGCATTCACATTGTCCAACAATTTGTACATCAAGCCATCCATTGACAGGATCATTGCAGTAACCAACAATGCAGAAGGTGTGGTGAGCGGACAAAGCGTTTCAAGAAATGAATATGGCATTGCGGGTGGAATATTCTGGTCGCCGGATGGCGCTCACTTGGCTTATTATGAGAAAGACGAAAGTCAAGTTGCTCAATATCCATTGACCAATTACAACAACGTTCCTGCTACAGTGAATATGATTCGCTATCCCATGGCAGGCGTAACCAGTGAAAAAGTCAGCTTGTGGGTTTATCACATTGGTTTAAAAGGCAAGAAAGCCAAAGTGAAAATGAAAATCACTGATGTCAACGGTGAATACAACGATCAATTCTACATCACCAATGTGGCTTGGGTACCAGACAACAAACATGTATTGGTGGCTTGGTTGAATAGAAAAACCGATTGGATGAAATTGCAGATGTACGATGCGCAAACAGGAGCATTGGTAAAAACAATATTAGAGGAAAAAGACAGCAAGTGGTTGGAACCCGATCAAGCGCCATTCTTTATCCCTGGCAAACCGACAGAATTTCTTTGGAGAACTTATCAAGGTAAAAGTGGCTTCCACAATTACCAGCATGTGAATCTAGATGGTACAATTCTAGGCGAATGGACCACTCCTTATGAGCAATTGAGCATACTGGGATTTGATGAAAAATCAACGAAAGTATTTATAGGAACAACCACATCCGATGCGATGCATACAGGCGCCATCATTGGTGATTTTAAAGACTACAGCATCCAGAATGTGATTTCAGGAAATGGATTGCACGAGATGAGTTTTTCTTACAATGGTCAATATATCTTGGATCAGTACAATGCTTCTGGCGTTCCCAATCAAGCGGTGGTTCGCACATCAACTGGTAAAATCGAGCAGCAGTTGTTGGTAGCAGATAACAAACTCAGCGATTACAAAATAGGACAGACCGAAGTCGGAAAAATCATCGGGCACGATGGTACATCTTTGAATTATCGTTTGATCAAACCCAGTGATTTTGATGCATCAAAAAAATATCCGGTGTTGGTGTATGTGTACAACGGTCCCCACGTTCAATTGGTGAATGGTGGATACTTGGAAGGCTCATCATTGTGGATGAATTACTTTGCTGAGAAAGGATATTTGGTTTTCACCATTGATGGACGTGGAAGCGCAAATCGCGGCAAAGCCTTTGAGCAAGCCATTCATCGTCAGTTGGGATCTGCCGAGATGGAAGATCAAATGGCGGGTGTTGAATGGTTGAGAAAACAACCTTGGGTAGACGACGCGCGCATGGCGATTCACGGTTGGAGTTTTGGTGGATTCATGACCACTTCCATGATGATGCGCCAGCCAGGAGTTTTCAAATGCGGCGTTGCGGGTGGACCTGTTTTGGATTGGACCTTGTATGAAGTGATGTACACCGAGCGTTACATGGACACTCCTACTGAGAATCCAGAAGGATATCAAAACAACAACTTGAACCAGTACGTGAAAAACCTTGCAGGCCCATTGTTGATGATACACGGAACAGACGACGACGTGGTTGTCATGCAACACAATATGCGTTTGTTAAAGACTTGCATAACCAACCATATCCCAATCGACTTTTTTGCATACCCAGGACACGCGCACAATGTACGCGGAAAGGACAGGGTGCATTTGATGCATAAAATCTTGGATTATGTAGAACATGAATTGAATCACTAAACACACTATATCTTTGCCACTATGTCAGAAATGAATTTGAAAAATACCGCACTAAGTTCAGTGCACATTGCGTTGGGAGCTAAAATGGTCCCCTTCGCAGGATACAACATGCCCGTTCAATACAAAGGCCTCCTTGAAGAGCACCATTGCGTGCGTCAATCTTTGGGTGTATTTGATGTTAGCCACATGGGCGAGTTTTGGGTAAAAGGCCCAAAGGCTTTGGATTTGATTCAGCAGGTAACATCCAACGATGCCAGCAAATTATTTGATGGAAAAGTTCAATACAGCTGCTTGCCCAATTTGGATGGCGGAATCGTAGATGACCTTCTGGTATATCGTTTTGGTCCAGAAGAATATTTCTTGGTCGTTAATGCTTCCAACATCGACAAGGACTGGAATTGGATTCAAAAATTCAATGAATCGATTGGTGCTGAAATGACCAATGTTTCTGAGGACATGAGTTTGTTGGCTGTTCAAGGTCCATTGGCTTTGAAAGCGATGCAAAAGCTCACGAGTATGAATGTTGTGGATATGGAATATTACACTGTTCAACGTGGCACTTTTGCTGGAATGGATAATGTCATTGTATCAACAACAGGATACACCGGTGCTGGTGGATGCGAGATTTATTTCAGAAATGAGGATGCCGAAAAAATGTGGAATGCCGTCATGGAAGCTGGTGCTGAATTTGGTATTCAACCCATTGGACTTGGCGCGCGTGACACATTGAGATTGGAAATGGGATTTTGTTTGTATGGCAATGACATCGACGACACCACTTCTCCACTTGAAGCTGGATTAGGATGGATTACCAAATTCGCAAAGTCATTCAACAACAGTGAAAATCTTAAAGCACAAAAAGAAGCGGGACTTAGTCGCAAACTGGTAGGGTTTGAAATGATTGACAAGGGTATTCCACGTCATGGGTATGAGATTGCTGATGCTGAAGGAAATATCATTGGAGTAGTAACCAGTGGAACCCAGTCTCCTTCTCTTTCTAAGGCCATCGGTATGGGATACGTTCCAACTGGATTATCCAAGGAAGGGTCAGAAATATTTGTTGTCATTCGTGGCAAACAAATCAAGGCATCTGTAACAGGATTGCCATTTTATAAAAACGCTTAATCATTCCAACTTGGAAGAGAAAAAAATAGTTGAAGTATGTTACACCCCCGCTCAGTACAGTTTGTACCGCGGGGGCTTTGACATCATTGTCGTGATTGATGTACTTCGTGCCACGAGTGCTATAACAACCGCCTTGTACCATGGGGTAGAGAAAATCATCCCAGTAGCCACCTTGGAAGAGGCCATAGATTACAAATCGAAAGGTTATACCGTAGGCGCTGAAAGAGATGGACAAGTGGTAGAAGGATTTGATTTTGGAAATTCGCCTTATGTCTATATCGATCAGGACATGAAAGGCAAGACGGTGGTACTTACTACTACCAATGGAACCAAAGCCATTGAGATTGCAAAACAAGATGGATTGGTTGTGATTGGTTGTCTGAACAACTTGGACTTTCTCTGCAATTGGCTTATTGAGCAAAATAAAAACACATTGATCTTAGCCAGTGGATGGAAAGACAAAGTGAATTTAGAAGATACCATTTGCGCTGGAGCGATAGCTGATCAACTTATTCATTCTCGAAAATTTCAAGCTCTGGAAGACAGCACCGTTGCTGCCAAATTCTTATATCAAAGTGCAAAAGAAAATCTTTGGAGTTTTCTGCGCGCTTCTTCGCATCGCCGAAGATTGATTCATTTAAAAATCCAAAAAGACGTCAAATATTGCCTTACGCTGAATACCGTTCCTTGCATTCCCATTCTAAAGGACGGAGCCCTCGTGAAGCTTGATGTCTAGAATTTGCTATTTCGCATCCCTTCTTATCTGTCTCGGATTTACTACTCTTCCGTCCCATTCATGTGAAGAGGACTGGGGATTCTTTGGGCATAAAAAATTAAATGAATTGGCCGTATTTACATTGCCCACTCCACTATTTTCATTTTACAAAAAGAATCTGTCTTATTTAGTAGAGCACAGTGTAGATCCAGACAAGCGCCGATACAGTGTCAAAGGCGAAGCCGAATGTCACTACATCGATTTGGATCATTATTATCCTGATGCGCATACTCCACGCCCAATGCCAGCCACTTGGAGTCAAGCCATTTGTCAATTTGAAATTGATAGCCTACATGCGCACGGAATTGTGCCGTGGCAAATTCAGAAAAAACTAAGTCAACTCACAGAAGCATTTGTTTCAAAAGACAAAAAGAAGATTCTACAAATCAGTGCTGAATTGGGACATTACATCGGTGATGCGCATGTACCCTTGCACACTACCTCTAATTACAACGGTCAATTAACCAACCAAAAGGGACTTCATGGTTTTTGGGAATCAAGGCTTCCCGAATTGTATTACGACAATTACGTGATTGGTTTTCACCAAGCCCAACTGATTGAGGTACCGCATCAAGTAATTTGGGAGAAAGTGTGGGAAAGCCACATGGCATTGGACAGTGTTTTTCAATTCGAAGTCAAAGCCAAAGCCAAAATGAGTGATCAATATTGGTATGATTATCAATTGCGCGGCGAAGATGCAGCCTATCAATATTCGCAATCACTCAGCAAAGAATATCATGCGTTGTTAGATGGTCAGGTGGAGCGAAGAATGAAATCAGCGGTTGCTTGCATTGGCGATTTTTGGTATACCGCTTGGATCAATGCGGGCCAGCCCGAGCTACCTTAATCGATGAAGATTTTCACGGACTTTGCCAATCCTCGGGTATCTTCTATCGACAAAATGTACAAACCACTTGCTTGTGCTCCAGGATTCCAATTGTAAATTAATCCTTGCTGTTGCTCTATGACTTGACCTTGCACGTTGAGTAATTTCAAATGTTGAACTGGACTAGAAAAATTCCAAGAGTTACCATCAAAATGCATTTCAATTTCGGAAAAGTTCCCAAGCTCATTCACCGTCAATTCAAGACAATCCACTTGACCTGTTGTAATGGGTAAATCAGATGTTGTGATGTAATCATCATTGAATTTTAACATCCAACCTTGGCTTTGATTCACCGCATCTTGACTCGCATTTTCCCCCACCATCATCAATGTGTTTCTGCTAAAAGCAAATACGTCATTAACCTTATCCACCATACCACCCCCGATAGCTCCACCTCCCAACCAAGTCATATTAAAGTCTAAACCATGTATGTATGCATCGGCAAAACCGGCTCCAAAATAATAGGTCCATCCTGCAACAACATATCCATCTCCTTCTCCTTTTAATTCAATACTACGTAAAATACTTTCTGTCGGTGTCGCTGGAAAAGCTGCGGCATTGCTGATAAGACCGTTAAAATTCCAATACATCAAATGCCCTCGAAAAACACCATTCTCCAAGTATCCACCAGCTGCTGTCCAACTTCCATTGAGAGGCACCGCATCCCACATTTGTATTCCTTTACAAAGTGGATCATTGACAATACTTTGAACAATTGTACCACTTTGATCTAACCAAAAAACTGCCGTGTTGGGCAAACTATCCTGCACCGTCCAATAATTGTAAACAGCCATCCAAGATTGACTCGTTGAATCCCAAGTCAAAACAGGCGCATGCATTTCAAAACCTGTAATAGGTAAACTAACATGATTTATTTCGTCATTTTGTCTATTCCAAATCCACAATTCAGCTTGGTTGAGCATTTGGCTATTCCAAGAAAAACCAGCGATAGCCATATCACTTTCATGAGCACCCAAACTCTCTGCTTCTTGCCAACCCGAGGTTAGAAAAACTTTTTCCTCGATTAAATTTCCGTCATTTGTTAGATGAAATAAACTGGGGTCATAGCCATCCGTATTGGGTCCAGAAGAGGAAGAAAGAATCCAAACGGATTGATCAAGGTCCACCCAAATGTCCTTACCCGCTTGCACCCCTTCGTCACCCAAATCAAAACTCTGCAAACAATTGAAAAGAGAATCGGTATGAACTACCAAAATTTGTTTACCCATCCCATTGGCACTCCATGTGGTTCCAACAGACCAAACGTTACCCAATGAATCTTTTGTCATCTTGGACAACTCTTCATAGCCACCACCTCCCGCTGTGAAAGACCAAACGGAATCCGCTTGAGCATAGCAAAAGCTTGAAACCATTAATGAGATATAGAAAAGAATTCTATGCACGTACAGCGTCGTAGATTTTACACAAGTCGGTTAATAGAGCCTCTAGATGATCCAGGCGCAACATATTGGCGCCATCACTTTTTGCTACCGCAGGATTGGGATGCGTCTCTATAAAAAGTCCGTTAGCACCTGTTGCAATTGCTGCCTTGGCGATGGTAGCTATCAACTCTGGCTTACCACCTGTTACACCGGAAGACTGGTTTGGTTGTTGCAAACTGTGGGTGCAGTCCATGATGACTGGTGCAAAATTTTGCATGGCCGGAATGTTGCGATAATCTACAACCAAATCTTGGTAGCCAAACATGGAACCTCTTTCCGTTAACCATACTTTATCATTGCCTGCTTCAACCACTTTCTTTACTGCATGCCCCATGGATTCTCCTGAAAGGAATTGACCCTTTTTGATGTTCACCACTTTACCCGTTTGGGCAGCCGCCTGCAACAAATCCGTTTGTCTACATAAAAAAGCAGGAATCTGCAAAACATCTACATACTCCGCTGCCATAGCAGCTTCGTCTGCTGCGTGAATATCTGTAGTAGTTGGAACGCCTAACTTCTTCCCTACCTCATTGATCCATTTCAAACCTTGCTCATCACCAACCCCTGTAAATGAATCCGATCTAGATCGATTGGCCTTGCGGTAAGATGCTTTGAAAATAAACGGGATGCTCAAACGCTCACAAATGGCTTTGACTTCCGTGCCAATTTCATGCAACATCTCCTCGCCCTCAACCACACAAGGTCCTGCGATTAAAAAAAAGCGATCTCCCTTCAATTGCGGGAGCGCATTCAATACTTGATTATCTAATTCTGTTCTCATTTTCTTAATTTAAAAAGCCATATTTAACATCAATCTTGCACTAAAAAAAGAAGCATCACCAGCTGCTGTTCGCAACCAGTTGCTTCCGACAATTGCAATATTTAGTCCGTTATAATTGATCCAATGAATTGAGCCTTGCATACCCCATTGATTCTGCAAAGACCTAAGAGCCTCTACTCTCACACGAAACACATGCGATCCACTCTGCAAACTCCACAATCGACCCCATGATTGCTGTCCCCATTGCCCTCCGAAATAATACGTCAAGTTGTAGGTCCATTTGTCTCTCAATACAAAACCTGCACTCAAGGAACAAGGCAATGCCACCCAACGATCAACGGATTTAGAATTGTGCACTGCATAAGGAGCTAAAAAATTATTTAATGAATCCGCACTTTGAAGCGTTTGGGTATTGAACCCTGCGTATGTACCCTCACCTTTCCAACGATCAGCTTGCAAATCGCGGTATTTTATCCATCCCAAATCTTGAACACGTACAAACCAATGAAGCGGCCCTTGAAGCTCTTCCCATTGCATTTGTGTTGAAAAACCTATTCCTTTTCGTCCATCAGTTAGGGACTGTCTCTTGGCTACATAATCCAAGGCAACATTTTGCATGCCCGGCGCAAAGTAGATATCATATTGAGGCACCGACCAACGGGAATATTGAGAAGACTCAACCCAATTGATTCCTAAATCACAAAAGGTCATTTTTTTAAAATTGGCATGACTCCAATTGATGCCAATGCTTCTGTATTGAAATACTTCTAATTCATTGTTGCGTCCCACAAGACTCTTACCATCTAGACCTTTATTTCCTAAAAATAGCAGTTGAAAAATTTGCGGATCATAACTGCCCCGAAAAACTTCATATTGTCCCACTTGAACTCCGATTCTGTTCACCATATCGGAGTCAGAAATCGAATCCGCATATAGTGGTGCTTGTATATCCAGTATGGTAGACCAAATACCCATTGTACTCGACTTGATTGGCAATTTTGACAATTGCGTTTCATTGCTTCCCCTCGAAATTTCTCCACCTTTTGCCCAATCCCTTAACCATCTAGAGCCAATTCCATTGCTATAAAAAACACCTTGTGTTTGTGCAGTAAACATGAATTCCTTTTCCTCAATTACCGATGAATCTGGCACCAGCATGGGATGAGAAAGCAAAGTGTCTTGAGCATAACCACTCAGAGACATCAATAAAAAATGCGACACAAGTAAAATTACCCACGCTTTGTTTCTGTTTCTCACACTCATTTCAATCCCATTTCAAATTCAACATTAGTGATACACTTTGCCAATGCAAAATACTCTGGTCTTAATCCAACCACACGGGGAAAATCGGGGGTACTCAATGTCCAAGTCAAATTTACACTCCCATTCTTTTCAATTTCTATCAATTGACTTTTGGAACAATTCAATTTTATAAATGAATACATCGGTTCTATTGAAATTCCATCAATTCCAATAGTTCCCGCTTCGACATGACCTTCACCCAAGATTTGTCCATTAACGGATGCCACTATTTTCATATCTAACGGGTAAGCGTTGGTAATCTTCAAGTGGATATTACCTGAGGCTCGTATTTCTTCAGATATCGAAACGGCTAAGTCTTTTTCTAACGTAATATTTTTAGCGTTGAAACGAAGTGGTGCATCAATTTGAGCATGGAGCAAAAACGGTTCAGGAATGAAGTAATCATTGAAGGCATTTACATTTCCCAGAGGATTCAACTTCATTTTGCCTTTGAAGCTAGCTCCTCCACCAAGGTAGCTTGCCGCTTGAACAATATTTGAATTTTGACTATTCCATGTTTGTGACCAACTGGTAGGATAAATCGTTCCAACCGCATCCATCTGGGCTCTTGTAATAAAATTCCATTGGTTCATCTGCGGATGAGAAAGATTGCATACTTGATTCTGACTAGAGCGCATTTGTAATTGCTCCAAATTCACCGCCCAATCCGCGCCCATTCTATTTTCTACGCCCCAAGTTAAAGCTATGTCTTCCAAATGAAATTCACCAGAAGGCCAGCCCGCACCAATCCCGAAATTCTCATTGAACGCTATATCCCGTTGTCCCAAATAACCAATAGCTTTTTCTACTTTGACATTTTTAAAATCAAGTTCTACGTTTACCAAATCATTCATCTGAACATTGGCCCCCATACCATTGTCTGCTGATCGAATAATGATCTGGTTGGTCCAATCATTGGTTGAATTGCCATTGGGTCCGCTTAAGTCCATCACATATTGTGCAATATCAAAATTGCCTTCTACTTCAACAGGCCCTGGGGGTAAAATCACATCAATCAACAAAGGTTCTCCCAGTTTAGAAGCGCGCAAAACCTCAAACTTGAGTTGAACATCCCCGTCTACCTCACTTTTAATTCGGTAATGTATCTGACCTTGTTCAATAAAAATCTTTTTTAACTCCATTCCCTCTGGAATCCAATTGGACTGACTTTGGGTTTGATTGAGAAGTGTAATTCCCGATGGGACGTCAACTTGAAAAGGTAGACTATAATCCAAGGCAACAGTAGTATCAGGAAGATTCAGCAAAGTATCCAAAGACAATAAAAGCGTGGTATCCCAACTTAATTTATACCAACCCGCTTGATCAACGGTCAAACTTTTTGCAGGTATCCAATCTTTGACCAACAAAGAATCTTCGAATACTGGCAGTTCCCATTGGGTATTCCAAAAAGTATCCTCTCGCTTGCATCCGAAGATTGCAAGTAAAAGAAAAACAAGTCCAATGAAATTAAGCTTTTTCATTCAATTGTTGAGTAAACCAAAAAGGCTTTACATTTTTTAAAAGAATAAATAACTGAACAAAAAGCAATGGCAAAACGGCAGGATGAAAATTCTGAGGTAAAATTCCAAAACCTAGCAGTGCCAGCAGAGAAAAGACCAACTGAACCATAGATACTTTGCGTTGCATTCCTGAACAACGACGAGGCGAGTACCAAAGCAGATAAAACCAAATAGGATTAGCCCAAAGTAAATTCCAGTTGGCGTGGGTGGTATCATGATCAGTCAAGAACCAGAGAAATATCAAAAACAAACCCAGCAATCCAAAAACAAACATCAAACCTGATTCCAACCAAGTTCGTAGTTTACCCTGTTTTGAAAAATAAAATCCTGCACCCAAAATCACGACCAGTAAACTCCAATTGATTAAAATTGGGAGGTTAAATGAAGGAAGTATCAAATCTTGGTCGACTGGAATCATCTCTTGAGACCTTGAAACTAGTGGCTTTGCTCCGTACTGAGTATTGGTCAATAAATTCTCCAATGAATCAGGTAAAAAAGCTAAATTCTCCATTTGCATCTCGTCATCACAAGGGGCACCTAACGCCAAGTCGATTCCCCAATCACCCCAGGGCATGTAGTTTAAATAGGTTTGAATAGCCTCACGAAAAGTAGAAGTTGGAACGGATCTTTTGATTGAAATTGGTTGTGATGACGCTTTTTTAATGATCTCCCAAACGCGAACCGAGCAATTGTCTTTGAAAAAATGATACCGGAAAGTTGCGTTCTTTTCCTCTGCATTTTCAAACAATAATTCTTCTAATCGAATTAAATCTAGATCTGACATCAGGAGATACTGTTCGCGAATGCCACGGCCATCAAAAAGATATTGCTGTTGGAATTCATAGAAAGGAGCAACGCTGAGATAATAATCGAGACGACCCTGTGCAAACTTCACATAAAAATCATCAGTAAATTGAAAAGTGCCGTAATTAAAAACCAAGTCGACAGGCCGATTATCAATGGTGTCTTGCACACGCAAAGCTGAATGACCGAACACGCTGTACAACTCGTGACCAGGTGAGCACGTTAATACCGAAATTTTTGGAACCGATGCATTCACCCAAGTGAAGGCCAAACACATCGTTATTAGTACAAGTATCTTTTTCATTTTATTTCTCCCAAAACCCTTCAAACACGAATTCCGCATCACCTTTCAAATATACATGTTCAAAATTAAATTCTCCCTTTCTCTCAGCGGCAACTTCAAGCACCCCTCCTCGGGTTTGAATAAGCACAGACCCGGATTTTTTTTGATTCTCTAGTACAAAAAGCCCTGCCGCTGTCACTCCAGTTCCACAGGACAAAGTCTCATCTTCAACCCCTCTCTCATAAGTTCTAATATGAACGGAAGGACCTACTTGAATAAAATTCACATTTGTTCCATTGATTTCTCTGAAGTCTTCACTGTATCTAATCTTACTTCCCTCTTGTATCAATTCAACTTTTTTCAAATCATCTACAGGCAATACCACGTGCGGACTTCCTGTATTCAGGAAACATCCATTTTCATATTGTTGGGCCCCACTCACATTGGACATTTTCACTTTAACTTGATTTCCTTCCAATACGGCTTGATGTTCACCATCTATTGCGATAAACCTAAATTCCTTTTGACCATGAAAATGATCATTAAAAAAACGTACAGCCACCCGCGAACCATTTCCGCAAAAGCTTTGAGAGCCATCGGGGTTGAAAAAAATCATTTCAAAATCATGGATGTTCGAATGGCGAACGATAATCAATCCATCACTTCCAACGCCCCACTTTCTTGAACATATTTTTTGAACCTCGGTTATAGACCACTCGTCTGTCCATTCCCGTCCGTCAATTACTACAAAGTCATTTCCTGTTCCTTGGTATTTATAGAATTTGCCTTTCACAAAACAAAAGTAAGACAATCTCATTTGACGTGAAATAGGCCGGCGTTTCGTGTTAAATTCGCAACATGAACATTGGAAGTATTCGATCCAAAGCATTAAATGCTGAAAAACTCATGCGCGGCTATGAACTTATGTGTCAAGCTCGCCAATTATCAGATATATACGAGACCAATGCCAAGGTCACCTCAAAATACGTACACGCAACTTCTCGTGGGCATGAAGCCTGTCAATTGGCTTTGGGGCTTCAACTTAAACCCATCGATTTTGTAAGTGCATATTACCGCGATGACAGTTTGCTTTTGGCAATGGGGATTACGCCTTATTCGCTCATGATGCAATTGATGGCCAAGAAAGACGACCCCTTTACCGGAGGTCGTTCTTACTACTCTCATCCCGCATTGAATGATCCTGATAAACCTAAAATTCCTCACCAGAGTTCTGCCACCGGTATGCAGGCTATTCCTACTACCGGAGTTGCGATGGGATTGTGGTACAAAGAGCAGGTTGGTTTACATGACAAAAAAGATTCAGAAAATAACCCCCTAGTTGTTTGCTCTTTGGGGGATGCATCCATGACAGAAGGAGAGGTTTCTGAGGCCCTGCATATGGCCTCATTGAAGCAATTGCCCATTTTGTATTTTGTTCAAGACAATGAATGGGACATCAGCGCTCACTCGTCAGAAATAAGATTTGGTGATGCGACAACTTTGGCCAAGGCTTATCCTGGTATTCAAGTAAAGAGCATAGACGGAACGGATTTCGTGAATTGTTTTGATGTCATTTCGGATATTCTTGCAGACATCAGAAAAAATAGAAGACCTTGGTTACTTCATTGCAAGGTTCCTTTGCTTGGTCACCACACCAGTGGTGTGCGCAGAGAATGGTATCGAGATGATTTGGAAGAAGCGCAGAAAAGAGATCCACTTCCCAAATTTCAAAAGCAATTGAGCAAATTGGGATTTGCATCAGAAGCAATAGAAGACATTTGGAATCAAGCTGGAGCCTACATTCAAAGCGAATATGATCGCGCATTGTTGGCTGAAGATCCTTCACCCGAGCAATTGACCGAACACATTTTCGCGCCAACACCCATCACCGAGGAAAAGGGACAACGTGAACCTGCAGGCAAAGAGGCCACCGTGATGGTGGACAGTGCTTTGTTTGCTGTTCAAGAAATTCTGCAAAAACATCCAGAGGCACTTTTGTACGGACAAGATGTTGGTAAGCGCTTAGGTGGAGTGTTCAGAGAAGCGGCTACTCTTGCAGAAAAATTCGGAGACAATCGCGTTTTCAATACACCTATTCAAGAAGCATTTATCATCGGCAGCACCGTTGGAATGAGCGCGGTTGGGTTAAAGCCATTTGTAGAAGTTCAGTTCGCTGATTACATCTGGCCAGGATTAAATCAATTGTTTACAGAAGTATCGCGAAGCTATTATTTGTCTAATGGAAAATGGCCGGTAAGTTGTGTCATTCGCGTACCTATCGGTGCTTATGGCAGTGGCGGTCCATACCACAGCAGCAGTGTGGAGAGTGTACTGTTGCAAATCAGAGGCATCAAGGTTGTTTACCCCTCCACCGGTGCTGATTTAAAAGGTTTGATGAAATCGGCATTTTATGATCCCAATCCGGTGGTTATTTTAGAACACAAAGGATTGTACTGGAGTAAAGTAAAAGGAACCGAAGATGCCAGAACCATTGAGCCTGATGCTGACTATGTTATTCCAATTGGCAAAGCCAGAATTGTACAAGCCGCAAGCAATGCCAATAGCGTTACTGTTGTCACCTACGGCATGGGTGTTTACTGGGCAAAAGCAGCAGCCAAAGGAATGGAAGATCAAGTAGAAATCATCGATCTTAGATCACTGAATCCCATTGATTACCCGACGATCAAAAGTTCCGTTGAGAAAAACGGCAAGTGTCTTTTGGTTACAGAAGAGCCGACAGAAAATGGATTCATGCAAGCCATTGGTGGTTGGATAGCTGAGCATTGCTTCCACAAATTGGATGCACCCATTAAAACGGTGGGAAGCATTTGCACTCCCGCTATTCCATTGAACTCAACTTTGGAACAAGCCTACTTGCCCAATGCAGATAAAGTCAAAGAAGCCATCCATTCTTTATTGAATTTTTAATGGAGTTTATTAAAAAATACGGATTCTGGATTTTCATCACTGTACTAGCCGTTTACTTGGGTTATCGCAAGTGGCCGCACCAAATTGAAATTAAAGAGATACAAATTATTCAAGGTAATGAATTACGACCAATCACCGTTGAAGGAGATAGCGCCCTAATCGTTCACTATTTTACTTCTTGGTGTGGTCCATGTATGAAAGAACTCCCAGAATGGGGTGAACATAAACATGAACTTAATTTGGCAGGATTTAAAGTTGTTTGTATTACAGATGATTCACCAGAAATTGTGGAGAGACTGCGGGCCACGCACATGATGGATATTGAACGAACAGAATCTTTAAACGCATTGAATGTGTTTAGTATTCCAACAACTTATATTTACAACAAAGAAGGTCGTCAAGTACAACGAACAGAAGGCCCTTTAAATTGGAGCAATCCACTTTTAGTAGAAGAACTTAAAAAATTCAAATAATCATGAGTGAAAGCAAAGTAAAATTTATCATTGATAAAACAGAAACTGAGGCCTTGGTACCCAAGGACGGTAAATCATTGTTGGATGTAGGAATTGATTTGGGATTAGATCCGCCCTATTCTTGCCAAGGCGGAATCTGCACATCGTGCAGAGCCAAGGTGAAAGAAGGAGAGGTACACATGAAAGTTAACCACGCCCTAACTCCGCGCGAAGTTGAGAAGGGTTATATCCTTACCTGCCAATCCCATCCCGTAAGTGATCAGGTTACGATCACATGGGACGAGTAAGCAACATTACGGCGTATTTTTGCGTTTACCCAACATGAAGAAAACTCTCCTTTTTTTAGGTGTCGTAGGAATTGCAGGTCTTATCGCCTGTAAGCACCAAGTACCCTACCCTGAAATAACGAATAACCCCATACTCTCTTACAATTGTTCAAGCGATACGGTATATTTTCAGAATGAAATATTACCGATACTCGTGAGCAATTGCGCGATGTCTGGTTGTCACGATAGCCAATCTTCACGTGACGGAATAATACTAACAGACTACGTATCCATGATGAATTCTGACATCATTGAAAGAGGTAAACCCAATAACAGTGATTTGGTAGAAGTTTTAACGGAGTCAGGAGATGACCTTATGCCACCTTCACCCTACAACGCATTGAGTAGCGATGCCATTGCTAAAATTGAAAAGTGGGTTAGTCAGGGGGCAATTAACAACCAATGCATGGAATGTGACAGTACAATATCTTCTTTTGCATTGGGCGTTTGGCCAATTGTTAGAGACAATTGCCAAGGTTGTCACAGTTCTTCCACCAGTCAAAACGGCTATCACGTTTTCAATAACTACCAGGATATTGTCAATGACTCTAGCGCATTTTGGAATAGCATTTTGGGAACCAATGGATATTCATTGATGCCCGATGGCTCTGCCACTGGGCTTGAAGATTGCAAGATCAAAGTCATAAGAAATTGGTTCGAAGCAGGAGCTCCTAATAATTGATATCATGAAAAAACTATTTTTCTCTTTTGGAATAATTGGGGTGATACTTACGGCATCATGTTACTATGATATCGAATCTGAATTGTATGGGACTGCCACCTGTAATAATTCGGTGATTTCTTATAATGGTCGAATCAAAGCCATTTTGGATAACAAATGTACTTCATGTCATTCAGGTGCCAACGCTTCTGCGGGAGTTGCCACTGACACATACCTCAATGCCAAAGCTGCTGACGAAATATCAGGCAAATTAAACTGTACAATTGCACAAGAAGCTGGTTGTAGTCCGATGCCAAAAGGAGGAGCTAAGCTCTCTCAATGTGACATTGATGCCTGTGCCCTATGGGCCTCGGCAGGGTATCCCGAAAATTAATTGGATCACATTTCAATTGCAATTACATAACATTGTATATTGTCGATTGAAATATGAAATACATCAAATTTTTATTAGTCAATCTATTTGCGGGGCTGATTTCTATTGGGCAAGCCCAAGTTGATCATTGGGAAGGCATTGTTTTCGATTCGTCCAACTGGTCATACACCATTCCAACTTCTGCAACGGATAGCCTTTGGTTCACATCCAATTTTGATGATTCCAATTGGACAATCGCACCTGGCGGATTTGGCATGGGTGACGCCGATGACAATACAGTTTTACCCAATGGAACCTCCGTTGTATTTCAGCGCATTCACTTTGAAGTCTCCAATCCGCTGGTTATTCAGAAACTAATTCTCGCTGCGGATTTTGACGATGGGTTTGTCGCATACTTGAATGGAATTGAAATAGCACGCTATGGCTTTTCTTCGGCTGTGCAGCCCCAATACAATGATTTTGCTGAAGGACAACATGAAGCATTGTTGTATCAGGGTACAAATCCTGAAACTTTTATTATTCCCTATAACACTGTCCAATCTTTGCTCAATGAAGGAGGCAATGTTTTGGCAATTCAAACACACAATGTTAGTGCGTCATCTAGTGATTTAACTGCGCGACATTTTTTACTTGCCGGAATTAACCAATCGGATTCTTTGTTTCAGCCCACGCCTGACTGGTTCACGCCTCCTTTTGAGTTTTATCAATCCAATTTGCCCATTGTTGTAATTGACACCTACGGAGTTACTGTTCCTGATGAGCCTAAGATAGATGCATACATGGGAATCATCCATCACGACGACGGAACAATGAATTCTATCAACGATGAATTTGATGAGTTTAATGGACTCATTTCTATCGAAAGAAGAGGGTCAACTTCCAATGGATTTCCAGCTAAATCATATGGGCTAGAAACGCGAGGACCTGACAGTGTCAATTACAATGTATCGGTTTTCAATTGGCCGATTGACAACGACTGGATTTTGTATGCACCTTACACTGACAAGAGTTTAATCAGAAATGTCCTTACTTATGATCTTGGAGATGACATGGGAAGATGGGCTCCAAGAACTCAATTATGTGAGTTAGTACTAAACGGAGATTATGTTGGCGTCTATGTTTTTATGGAACGCATCAAAGTAAATCCCGGTCGTGTCAATATCGATCCATTAACACCCACGGACACGCTCGATAATCAATTAACGGGAGGGTATATTTTGAAGGTAGACAAAACTACAGCCAATGGTATTGTTGCATGGAACTCACCGTTCTTGGCTGGCGCACCGAGCACCTCTGTAGTTCCCTTTCAATTGCACGATCCAGAGTATGTCGAATTGCACCCCGCCCAACTCAACTACATTCAGCAATACATTACCCAATGGGAAACCAATTTGGCAGGACCCAACTTTGCCCATCCAGACACGGGCTATGCCGCTTATATCGACATTGAATCTTTCATTGACTTTTACCTCATGAATGAAATCACGAAAAATGTAGACGGATATAGAATTTCATCTTTCTTGTATAAGGAGAGATTTAGCGAGGGAGGGAAGATTGTAGCAGGTCCACTTTGGGATTTTAATATTGCGCTTGGTAATGCTAACTATTGTTACGGACAATACACTGATGGATGGGCCAGTAACTTCAATGAATACTGTCCCGGTGGTTTGAATGTTCCTTTTTGGTGGAATCGGCTTTTAGAAGATTCGGTATACCAACAAAAAGTAAGATGCCGTTGGGAATATTTGAGGAGCAATTCTTTCAGTAATGAATCCTTAATGGCCAAGATTGATACTTTGTACAATCAATTGTCCGTTCCTGCAGAAAGACATTTCACCCGATGGCCCATACTCAGCACATATGTTTGGCCTAACTTTTTTATTGGTGATACTTATTTAGAGGAAATCGATTATCTCAAAAATTGGCTTATCGATCGTGTCACTTGGATGGACAATAACATGTGGGCAGATTCTTGTCAAATCGACTTGGCTGTTTCAGCGGAACCAGCCAATAACTCTCTTGAAGTTTATCCTAATCCAGCGCAAGACCAAATTTTAATAAATACCCGCTTGACTTCTGATGCTTTGTCAAAGGTGGTTGTGTTTGACATAACAGGTCAACCCATGCCCGTGAATTTCATCAACAATAAAAATCAAATTCAAATCAATACTGCTTCTCTACCTGCAGGAATTTATCTCGTGCAATTGGTAGACTCGAAGTACAACAATAGACAATCAAAATTTATTATAGAACGATGAAAACATCAACTTTACTTTCTTTGCTAGCCGCCTCTTTATTTTTTGCATCTTGTGAAAAAATGGCAGGTCCCGGAGGCTCATCCGCAATCAGAGGTTACGTAGAAGGCAGCAACACTACTTCTGGAAAAAACGAAAAAATAGAAATTACAGTTACTCGAGGAATCGAATTAGAACATGGGGATTACTTTGTACTCAACCAACCTAATGGTCAAAACTATTATTTCTGGTTTAACAATCAAGCTTGGGTCAGTAATGGAGATCCCAATCTAACAGGAAGAGCAGGTGTTTCAATTTCCTATACCTACAATGATGCAGATACAACTATTGCCCGCAAAGTTGAAGAAGCCATAGACGGCGTGTTGGCCAATACTTTTGCCACATCTAGAAATGGGGATATGATTTTTTTGAATGCTACAAGTAACATTGAAATTCCGGATCCAGACGACATTACAACAGCCTTTGCCATTGATGTCGCGCAACAAGGTGAAGCGGATATAATCGGAGAGAATTTACCCATGACAAATGAACGCGTTTATTTGATATATGGCGATGGCACATTCTACAATGAATCAGCAAGAACAGGTGCTTTGGGTGATTTTCAATTTGACAACCTACAAGTAGGAGAATACCAAGTTTATGTCATATCAAAAGATCCCGTTTCTGGAGAAATGACCAAACAAATCGTGGAAAAGGTTTCTATCACCTCAGAAGAAAGTATCATTGAAACGCCCACTTTTTTCATTGAACATTGATGCGTATCAAGTTTGGATTATTGGCTTTATTATTTTGCTTTGCAAATGTTCGCGCACAGAAACCCCTGATGCTGTGGACTGGTGCAAGTGCTCAATATAAAGCAGGGGAAAATTGGAATTTCGAAGGTAGCTTACAAAATAGGTGGGACTTAGCTCAACAACTTGTCAATCAGCAAAGCTTTTCTGGAGAAATTGAATTTGGGGGAATTAAAAAAATAGATTTATTGGCGAATTATCGTTGGTCTAGATTCCCGAACAACCACAGTGAAATCAACCAAGAAAAATGGGCGAGTGCCAACCGCTTGGGCATTGGAGCAGAATGGAAAATATGGAAGACATTCATCAAAAATTCTTCAGACCAATTGAATTACCGGGTGCTTCTCCAATCAGAAACAGCATTATTTAAGCGTGACAAAAACATCCTGAGACAACGACTGATTTTGAAGCCTGACATCCGAGGAAAAAAATGGAATCCTTTTATTTCAGCTGAGTTCTTCTATCGTTTCAATGCCAATCAATATTGGATTGATGACCAATTAATGGTGCAGGGAGCAGCCAGGGAATGGAGATGGTCTGGGGGTATTTCCTATAAAATCAACGATAGAAATAAATTTCAAATCAGTGCCTCCTATCGTGATTTTCAGAATAACAAAACCGACTACTGGGTAGCTAATGTGGAGTATGGTTTCAATATCAACCCCAAGAAAAAAATGCAAAAAGCTCAATCAGCTGAATCTAACGAACCCCAATAAACTTGTGTGTTTGAAGACTCAAACGCCAAGTTGGGTTTTGAGTTAAATGTGCCATGATAATTGGCAAAACATCATCTTGTCTTTCCCATTCTGGTTGCAATAGGTTTTGACATTCTGGGGCAACATGCGCTGAAAGCTCAACAGCCCATTGAATATCGGATGGATGAAAAACAATGACTTTCAATTCGTTGGCCACTTGAAAAATTTCTTCCGTTGGCTTCTTAAATTTCTTTGGAGAAAATGTGATCCAATCCCATTCACCGGATAGCGGATGGGTGCCACTTGTTTCGATATGTGTTTTGATTCCCTTTTCTCTGAGCAAGCGGGTCAAAGTATCCAAATTATGCATCAAGGGTTCGCCACCGGTAACAATTACCCGATTAGCTCCACTCTCAACCACCTCATTCACCAATACCACTATTTCCTTTTTAGGATGATCAGATGCATTCCAAGATTCTTTGACATCACACCAAACGCATCCTACATCGCATCCGGCCAAACGAATAAAATACGCGGGACAACCCGTATGCACCCCTTCACCCTGGAGCGTATAAAATTGTTCCATGACCGGAAGTTGCTGCATATCTTAAGATTTCAATTCGGCAAATAAATCGTACATCTCTGCATCGGTAACTACAGCCTGGACAAAATCTCCAATGCGCAAGTAATTATCGGGAGAATGAATGATCACCTCGTTATCCACTTCTGGAGAGTCGTATTGGGTTCTACCGATGAAGTACTCACCTTCTGCTCTATCAATCAACACTTTTACTTCCTGCCCTACTTTAGCCTGGTTCTTTTTTAATGAAATCTCGGATTGAATTTCCATGATCTCATTGGCTCGTTTCTTCTTCACTCGCGCTGGCACGTCGTCTTTCAGTGTATAGGCGTGCGTATTCTCTTCATGCGAGTAGGTAAAAACACCCAAGCGATCAAATTCTGTTTTTTGCACCCAATCCTTCAATTCCTGAAAATCGTCCTCCGTCTCTCCTGGAAATCCAGTTATCAAAGTTGTACGCAAAGCGATATTGTTCACTCTATCACGAATAGTCGCAATAAGATCATCCGTCTTTTCACGTGTGATACCTCGGCGCATGGCTTGCAACATTTTGGTTGTCCCATGTTGCAAAGGCATATCCAAATATTTGCAGATATTATCTCGTTCGTTCATTACATCTAGCACATCCAAAGGGAATCCACTGGGGTATGCGTACTGTAGACGAATCCAATCAATACCTTCAACATCTGAAAGATGTTTCAATAAATCTGAAAGCTTCCTATCCTTGTACAAGTCCAATCCATAGAAAGTCAAATCTTGCGCGATCAAAATCAATTCTTTGACTCCATTCTTAGCGAGACCTTTGGCTTGATTTACCAAGTCTTCCATTGGCGTTGACGTATGCTTTCCACGCATCAATGGGATTGCGCAGAACGAACATGGACGGTCACAACCTTCAGCAATTTTAAAATAAGCATAATGACTAGGTGTTGTCAATAAACGTTCACCTACTAACTCATGCTTATAATCTGCTTTTAAGGTTTTTAAAAGTCTAGGTAATTCTCTCGTTCCAAAAATACCATCCACTTCAGGAATATCTTTTTCCAGAACATCTCTGTATCGCTCTCCCAAGCATCCAGTAACGAGCACTTTGTCGACATTGCCCTTTTCCTTCTCTTTGGCCCAAGCCAAAATAGTGTTGATACTTTCTTCTTTGGCGTTGTCGATAAATCCGCAGGTATTGATGATCACAATAGACGCATCCTGATCTTCCGATTCATGCTCAACCTGATAATCATTGGCCTTTAGTTGGGCCATCATGACCTCGGAGTCAAAGATATTCTTGGCGCAACCTAAGGTTACGACATTGACTTTATTTTTCTTCAGCGTTTTTGTTTTCATCCTTCGTTGCCGTCAGTAAATAATGAATCTACAAATTCAAATCGATTAAAAATTTGAAGTTGTTCTGGTTTTTCGCCAACACCTATGTATTTAACTGGAATACTAAATTGATCAGAAATTCCGATTACCACGCCACCCTTGGCAGTCCCATCAATTTTGGTAATGGCAAGCGCATTGACATCGGTAGCGGCAGTGAATTGTTTGGCTTGTTCAAAAGCATTCTGTCCCGTTGATCCATCCAACACCAAAAGCACTTCATGCGGAGCATTTGGAACAATCTTGTCCATCACCCTTTTGATTTTGGTCAACTCATTCATCAATCCCACCTTATTGTGCAATCTACCTGCTGTATCAATGATCACTACATCTGCGTTACTTGCCACTGCATGTTGAAGTGTATCAAAAGCCACAGAAGCGGGATCAGACCCCATATTTTGCGCAATAACCGTGGCTTGAGCACGCTCTCCCCACACTTTTAACTGATCGATGGCAGCTGCACGGAAGGTATCTGCCGCACCAAGTACTACTTTCTTCCCCTGCTTTTGTAATTGATAGGCCAACTTACCAATGGTTGTAGTCTTTCCTACACCATTAACACCCACAACCATTATTACGTAAGGACCTTGAACATTAGGTATAAAAATATCTTCCGAATCCTCCCCTTCGTATGAGGCCAACAACAATGAAATCTCCTCACGTAAAATTCTATTCAACTCAGAGGTGCCCATGTACTTGTCCTTGGCCACACGCTCTTGGATTTTCCCGATGATTTTGATGGTGGTACTAACGCCTACATCAGAGGTAATCAGCACTTCTTCTAAATTGTCCAAAACCTCATCATCGATAGAGGATTTTCCAACTACAATACGCGCCAACTTAGAGAACAGCCCCGTTCTGGTTTTTTCTAACCCTTGATTGAGAGTTTCTTTTTTCTCTGAAGAAAAAAGGCGTTTAAAAAAATTCATACCCGTTGTGTTAAAACAAAAAAAAAGGCCTTTTCTTTCGAAAAAGCCTTTCAAATAATATCAATAACTGATTAGGCTTTTGTAAACCAGTCAGCGATTTTGTCATTGTGAACGATCTCTTCTTTAAAAGAGTACGCACCTGATTTAGGCGACTTAACCATTTTAATCACCTTGGTGTGGTTCTTACCACCACCTGTTTGCAATGTTGCAACTACCTTCTTTGCCATGGCTTAAATTATTTAATCTCTTTATGAACAGTCATACGCTTCAAGATCGGATTGTATTTCTTCATCTCCAAACGATCTGGGGTGTTCTTTCTGTTTTTGGTTGTGATGTATCTGCTTGTTCCTGGTTTGCCCGACTCTTTGTGTTCGGTACATTCCATAATCACTTGAACTCTATTTCCTTTCTTTGCCATTGTGTCTTAAAAATGGATTGCAAATATAGAATGAATTTCCGAATAAGCAACACTTTTTTTCTAAATCGATATTTTTTTAAAATTACGTTCACTTTCTTGTGTTGAAAACGGAATTCGAACCAGCCAAACCTCTCGTCAAATCGCGGTTACTTTTGAGGATTAAACGTTTAATACTGTGGCTAAGAGCAAAATTACATCTGATTCAGATCACGAGGAAGAAATTCCATGGGCAAGCGATAAAAAATCGATTTCTCAAAAACTATTTGGGAGAAAAAGTCAGCTCATTTTAGGGACTGGTGTTTTATTGGGTACATTTTATCTTCTCTTGGCATGCACTTCTTTCCTTTTTAGCGGAGACAATGACCTTCACCTTATTTTAGGAGGGGATGCTTCATCTCGCATTGCAGATGCTCCCCAATACGAAAATTGGATGGGCAAAATGGGGGCTTGGGCGGGATATCTTTTGATGTTCAAGGGATTTGGCATTGGTGCTTTTTTCATTTGCTATATATTGATTATGCTTGGGAGCCAGTTGGTGGTGCAGGCCACCCCTACCCCATTTTTCAAGAGTTTTAGATGGATGACATACGGCATGTTATTTCTCCCCCTTGTTGTAGGCTATATTTTTCATCACAGAGAGGAAGATCCCTTCCCGCACGTTGTATTGGACATCAACGATCGTTTTGTTGGGGCATATGGTCTTTGGATCACGCAATGGTTCACATTTACTATGGGTAAAATTGGAACTGGTGTAGTCCTTTTCGGCATTGCCGCCACTTCATTCCTGCTGCATTTTGGCACCTGGGTAGATCAATCCATTCAGCGCATGAAAGAGCGCCGAATGTTAGAAAAAGAGGCCGCGGTACAAGCTGAAATCGATCGCGCTGAAGAAGAGGCATTGGCAGAAATTGAAATTCATCCTGAACCAGAAATCATCAGCGCCCCCGTTATACCTCAGCCCGAAGAAGTAACCACCATTACCAACACCTTTATCGTGCCTGAACCCACTGATGAAGAACTACTGAGTCAAATTGAAATCATCTCACCTAATGAAGAGGAAACAGAAACAGAGCCTGAGATGGGTATAAATCAAATGGAAACGGTTGATTTGACCGAATTAGAAAGCGACTTGGGCATGGAAGTACAAGGCCCGGCCAATGAAGAAATTTTAAGTTCCGAAGAGGTTGACGAGCGCTTGGCTGACTTTGGAGATTATGACCCCAAGCTCGACTTGTCTCGCTATGAAGCTCCCTCAATCGAATTGCTCAAGAACCATACTACCGGTGGAATTAAAATCACCAAAGAGGAGCTCGAAGCCAACAAGAACAAAATCATCGAGACGCTCAACCATTACAAAATTGAGATAGAAAAAATCAAAGCAACGATAGGTCCAACTGTTACTTTGTATGAAATCAATCCAGCTCCGGGAGTTCGAATTTCAAAAATTAAAAATTTAGAAGACGACATCGCGCTAAGTTTGGCGGCATTGGGAATTCGTATCATCGCCCCAATACCCGGTAAAGGAACCATCGGTATTGAAGTCCCTAACTCGCAGCCTGAAATTGTGAGTATGCGCAGTTTGATTGCCTCAGAGAAATTTCAAAATGCCGAGATGGAATTGCCTGTTGTTTTAGGTAAAACCATTTCCAATGAAATTTTCTGTGTAGACCTAGCCAAAATGCCTCACTTGTTGATGGCTGGCTCAACCGGACAAGGAAAATCTGTTGGATTAAATGCGATCCTTGTTAGCTTATTGTACAAAAAGCATCCTTCACAAATCAAGTTTGTTTTGGTAGATCCCAAGAAAGTGGAATTGACTTTGTTCAACAAAATCGAAAGACATTTCCTGGCCAAACTACCGGACAGTGATGACCCAATCATTACCGACACGAGCAAGGTTGTTCGCACTTTGAATAGCTTGTGTATTGAAATGGATCAACGATATGATTTGCTGAAAACAGCAGGTTGTCGAAACATCAAAGAGTACAATGAGCGATTTATCAAACGCAGATTGAATCCAGAAAACGGTCACCGATATTTGCCCTACATCGTACTTGTTGTAGATGAGTTTGCAGATTTGATTATGACTGCAGGTCGTGAAGTAGAAACACCTATCGCTCGATTGGCTCAGTTAGCCCGAGCTATTGGTATTCACTTAATCATTGCGACGCAACGTCCATCGGTGAATATTATCACAGGAACAATTAAAGCCAACTTCCCAGCGCGAATCGCTTTCCGTGTAACCTCCAAAATCGATTCAAGAACTATCCTTGATGCTGGAGGAGCAGATCAATTGATTGGACGAGGCGATTTGCTTTATTCAACAGGAAACGACCTTATTCGCGTGCAGTGCGGTTTTGTTGATACACCCGAAGTAGAGGAGATTACTGAGTTTATTGGCAATCAGCAAGGATATACCAATGCGTTTTTATTGCCTGAAGTTCCCGATGAGGCTGGAAGCACTGAATTGAGTAATTTAGCGGCCGGAGATCGTGATGAACTGTTTGAAGAGGCTGCAAGAATTGTTGTGCAAACACAACAAGGTTCTGCTTCCATGCTTCAGCGAAAATTAAAACTTGGATTCAACCGTGCAGGACGAATTGTAGATCAACTTGAAGCCGCAGGCAT
>JACCDK010809411.1_pt1 | contig 25269 bp, 12 predicted proteins | sample 7445871 | NCBI WGS metagenome assembly JACCDK01 (sample SAMN15323436, study PRJNA562643) | freshwater metagenome | isolation source: river surface water | place: USA:Blue River Watershed | collected 2017-08-15 | reverse complement strand
CTACGGGGGCGGGGCCCATCACCCTGACAGCCTCAGCTGGGGCTACGGTATCGGTTACGGGCACGGGCACCAATGGGTGTGTGGGCAGTGCGGTGACGGCGACCGTGACGATTCAGACGTTGAATGCCGGCACGATCAGCGGCACCCAGGATGTGTGTGCGGGAGCGACGCCGTCAGCGATTACAGGGACAGCAGCCACGGGCGGAAGTGGAAGCGGGTACCTATATCAATGGCAAAAAAAGGCGACGAGTACAAGCAACCAATGGCAGGATATTACTGGAGCCAACAATGCTGGACTGTTAATAAATAGCGTTCTGACCGAAACAACGGAATACCGAAGGGGCGTTGCAGATCAAAGCGCATCAACAAACTACATATACTCAAGTGCAGTCACAAAAACCCTGAGGACCCCGGGTGCAATTACAATTAGCCGTAATCCATCCGGAAGCGTGCCACCTGGAGACACTGTAACGTTTGAAGCGGTTGGCTCAAGTAGCTACTCATGGACATTTGGCTCGACTTCAAATCCAGCTAACTCGGTAATAAATTCAACGCAAACAGTAACCGTCACTGGAACGGATCAATATGGTTGTACGCAAACCGCAAGTGAAAGTGTAACCGTTTCACCGCTTAACCCAGGGACCATTCAGATAACTTCGGCAAGCGTATGTACCGGAACAGTTCCCGGGGCAGTTACTCAAGCCAGCGGAGGCGGACCTAGCGGAGGCACGGGCTCGGGATACACCTACAAATGGTACATTAAGACCGGAACGGGTAGTTACACACTAGTCCCGAATGCCACGGGGGCGAACTATACACCAACGTCACCAATTACCAATACTACAATCTACCGTAGGACTGTTGTTAACTCTGGAGTTGAGTCGAATACGGGAGCTGATGTTTCAGTGGGCATTGCTACCGCACCTACCGTGAGTATTGCTCCGGGTGCCACTACGGTATCCTCAGGAACAAGTGTCACATTAACGGCAACAGGACTGTCTACGCCAAGTGGAAACATGACATACCTCTGGAGTCCTGGTGGAGCAACCACAGCGGCAATTACTGTAGCTCCATCCTCGACAATAACCTATACGGTTACGACTACAGATGCTCGAAGTTGTACGGCAACTGCCAACGCCGTAGTTACCGTTACCTCCGTAACGCCAGGTTCCGTTTCACCCACTACCGGATCGACTCCGGTGACATTCTGTTCAGGATCTCCGCACCGGGCTATGCAAGTTTCAGGTGCATCTGGCGGATCAAGTCAGTTCACGTATCAGTGGCAGGTGAGTTCTGACAATGTCACCTTTACGGACGTTGCTCAGGAAACATCAACAACGTATACGCCTGCGGGGAACCAGACTACCACCAAGTACTACAGAGTAAAAGTCTCTGATGCGAACAACCCCAGTGCATTCAGTTATTCGGCATCATTAGTTCAATCTGTTCAGTCGGTGCCTACAGTAACTGCGGTTCGCAACAAAACGTCCCCCATGGCGCTTACTTCCATTGTTCAGATCAGAGGTTCTGGCGCAAGTGAATACCGATTTGTTGAGGGAGCAAATAACCAATTACAAGGGTGGAGTACCCAACCAGTGTACTTATACCAACCGGCAATTGCTGGAACATCTATCATCACCGTGTACGGTCGCACCAATGGTTGTGAAGCGAACGATACCGTTGCCATTCGGGTAGTAGGACTCACTCCAGGTACTGTTACGAATCCAAATGGTGATCTGTGTGAGGGTGGAACCCTTTCACAACCAATTACCGCGACCGCAAGTACTGGAGGCTCGGGATCATATACCTATCAATGGCTTTGGGGTTCAACCAATTCATCAGTAGAAACACCAATTTCCAATGCGAATAGCGTGGATTTGAACTACCAATTGCCACTGAACCAGTCAATTTGGTTCCGCCGTAAAACAATTGATCAAGGTGATGGATATTATACGCAACCCGTTCAAGTAATTGTTCGCGCGAAACCTACCGCTTCAATAAGTTCAAACCGGAATCCATCATCTGGAGCGCTGCCCGACGGAGCATCAGTGACATTGACTGCGCCTACCGCTGCTGGTTATACGTATTCTTGGACCCCTGGTAACGCGACGACGAGTTCCATCACGGTGCTTCCGCAAGCCACAGTGACCTACACGGTCACCGTCACCGAGACGGCAAACAATTTAGCATGTTCGAATTCCGCATCGCGACTAATTACAATTGACCCGCTGCGTCCAGGGACGCTTAGTAACCAATCTGTGTGCAGTGGAGCCAATCCCGTTGTGATTTCAGCGACAGGTGCAGGTGGTGGTTCGGGTTCTGGGTACACATATACTTGGGAAAGTAGTACGGATAATGCAACGTGGTCAACCATTTCGGGTGCAACGGCGGCTACATATACGCCTTCGAACCTAACACAAACCACGTACTTTAAGCGTAACATCATCGACCTTAATGTAAGCAAGTCGGCGACTTCGACAGTCACGGTAGCGGTTAATCCAACAGTTACGGTAACGCCCACATCTCAAACGGTTGCTCCGAATAGTTTTGTTCGGATTTCAGCGGTTGGGGCCACTTCGTACAGTTGGTCTGACGGGACGAGCAGCTTCTCTAATCAAACCTACGTTGACGTATATCCAACCCAAACTACGACGTATACCGTTACAGGTACCGACCAAAATGGGTGTCAGAATACAGCGCAGTCTGTAATTACTGTTCAACCGTTTAATGCGGGTAGCATTGGAACAGCGCAAACCATTTGTTCTGGTCAAACACCTGCCGGCTTGACGTCAATTACGGATGCATCTGGTGGGTCAGGTACCATTACATACCAATGGCAATCTTCAAATGATGGATCGAGTTGGAGCGGTATCAGCGGTGCTACAGCTAAGGCATATAGCCCCCCGGCCCTAAATTTTGATCAATACTACCGTCGACTGGCTACATCAGGATCCGTTACGAGTCCAACGACGTCAATCCTGATCACTGTTACCCAAGGGCCGCAAACACAAGTCTCCGGTTCGAATTTAAACATAGCTATTGGCGATACCGCTTATTTAGTGGCAAGCGGCGCAGCCACCTATTCTTGGTCACCCGCGCAGTATGTCCTGGCAACTCCAAATAGTGCAGCGGGTGTCGCCAATGTTAAGCCACTCGTGACCACAACCTTCACGGTAACGGGCACGTCAAACGGTTGTACGAGTACGGCTACGATTACCGTAAATGCTTCCGAACTAGTTCCGGGAAGTTTGTCGTCAACCGGCAGTACGACCATATGTCCTGGTGCCATTCCGGCTCCTGTGAATTTTAATGTGAGTCCCACAGGAGGTAGTGGTACATATTCACGTCAATGGCAAGTATCCACCGACAATATCGCGTACACCACGATTGCTGGGGCGACGTTCTCAACGTACACACCTTCAAATGGTATTTCGGTATCCACCTGGTACCGAGCGGTTGTTAATGACGGAGGGGTACTTAAGGTTACGCAGCCAGTTAAATACACTGTGGCCGCACCAGCAGTTCTTCAAATCAATGCGACATTTGATACGGTGCCTGCGGGAGGAGGGCCCAACGTGCTCAACGTTGTAACCACCTACCAATCTTCTTATGAATGGTATACCGGAACAGTTAGCGGGCAAAGCGATGCTAGTGCAGTTTCATCTCGCAGTATTTCGAGCTTATCAAATCAAACCACCTATTGGCTGAAGTACTTCGACGGAACATGCTCAACCCAGGTTAGTAAGACCATTTACATTTCGCCGTTGTCTTCAGGAAGCATTGGTACGGATCAAAATGTGTGCGACGGTGCCACGAGCGCTTCCGCGTTCTCATCAGTGCAACCAGCCTCAGGCGGAACCCAAGGATCCTATCAGTACCAATGGGAATCTAGCTCGAGCCAGAACAGCGGATTTACTGCAATTTCCGGTGCGACATTGCCGACATATACGCCACAATTCACGGCCCTTAGTGGTAATTTATACTACCGGCGTAAAGTCACTAATGCGGGAATAAGCGACTATACGAACGTGGTGACCCTCAACCGAATTGCCAAGCCGAGCATTACTGCAAGTTCTTCAGCATCAAGTAATTCGAGCTTGAGCACTTCGGCACCAACCATACCAAATGGAGCAAGTATTACGCTAACAGCGAGTGCAACTGGTTCCAACGTCCAGTCAGGTGTGACCTATCAGTGGAGTCCGTCCACAGGATTATCTGCTACCTCAGGTGCAAGTATTCAGGCGGCACCCTCGTCAACAGTGACGTACACTGTCAACGGAACAACAACGGCCGCTCCCGGATGCATCAATACTTCGACCATCACAGTTACAGTTGACGAACTAACCCCAGGTACGATAGCGATCGGGGATGCCGGTGGACAGGGGTCCACTTCAGGTTCGATCCAGGTGTGTTCCGGCGCGGCGCCATCGAATAAAGAAATTCGGTCAACAGCTCTGCCGACCGGGGGCACATCACCATATACCTATCAATGGGAATATAGCCAAGATCAATTGACGTGGCAGTCTATTACACCCGCACAAAATGCGTCTGCCCTTTCTGCAACGTATACTTTTAACGGAACTTTTGATTTGGTTAGCGCAACACGCTACTACCGTAGGAAAGCGACCAACACTGGGGTGACCAAACCAAGTGCTTCGGTGTTTGTGTCGGTTAATGCCTTGCCAAATGTGTTGATTACGGCTGAAAGCGACGTGATTCCGCCTGGTGGCACGAACGTGCTTACTGCAAGTGGTGGTACAGGTACGTACACGTGGTACATCGGATCGACAAGTGCGTCACCCGAATCCAACACTACGCCAACCTATACAATTGGTTTAGGAGTTCAAACCGGACAAGTAACCTATATCGCGAAAGGAACATCGGCCGCAGGATGTGAAAACACGTATTCAAAAACGATTACGGTAGCGCCCATCATACCGGGTACGATTGGCACGAGTCAAAACATTTGCGAGGGCTCTACGAGTGTGGCGCAGTTAACTTCTTCAACATCTGCATCGGGCGGCAGCGGAAGTAGCTACGGATACCAGTGGAAGAGAAAAGTAGGAACAGGAGCGTGGTCAGCAATTGTTGGTGCTACCCAAGAGACCTACCAGCCGACCTTCCCGAGTGGGTTTACTACCACTACACAATATGTACGAGTGGTAACGAACAGGGGCGTCAAGGACTCGACTAATGTGGTAACCTACTCGTACGTGAGCAAGCCAGTGATCACCGTGGCGGCTACAGGTCAGCCGGGGTCCACAGTGGCGATTCCACGAGGTGCAAGCATCCAATTAAATGCTACTGCCCCTGCGGGTCAACCAATACAAACATGGAGCTGGTCGCCCACAACGGCTTTGAGTTCCACGAATTCTCCAGCAACTTCGGCGAGTCCAGTTACGAATACCACCTATGTGGTTACCGGAACATCTTCGTCCAATTGCAACGCTACTGGTCAAATAATCGTAAATGTTTCGGACTTGAATTCAGGTTCCGTAGTCGCCGCGACCACAAGTAATGCTGCGGTCAGTGTGTGCCGCGGAAGTTATCCGGGAGCATTCAATCAGAGTGTCGCTGCATCAGGAGGTTCCGGCACGTATACCTACAAATGGCAGCGAAGCAGAGACAACCAGACTTGGCAGGATATCGCGTTGAATTTTAATGCCACGGCGAACAATGCGAACTATGAGCCAGGCACGAATGATACCCTGAGGTCTCTGAGATACTACCGTCGCGTCGCGGTCGATATGGGGGTACAGTCGGCATCCAATGCCATTGTGGTTTCGATGCTGCCCAACCCTGCCGTGTCGGTTTCGGCGAATAAATCGACGGTTCCGCCTGGAGGGTCCGCCACACTTACAGCGACAGGTGGAGTTTCTACCTACCGTTGGTACAACAAACAAGTTCAAATCGGAGCAAGTCAAAGTATTACCGTGACGGTTCCGAGCACGAGCAGGTATGTGGCCTACACGACTGGCGCGAATGGTTGTGGGGACTCAGCAGCATTGATCTTAACTACCGTTGCGCTCGCTGAAGGCAGTGTAGGGCCCAGCCAAACGCTTTGTTCGGGTGGAACTCCTACCACGTTAAACAGTGTGGCCCCAGCGAGCGGTGGAAGCGGAACCTACACCTATACATGGCAGTCTACGACGGATTTGAATTCAACCTACACGGATATCGCCAATGCGAATCAGGCATCGTACACACCGGGTAACATTACTACGACAACGTACTTCAGACGCAAGGTTTCGGATTCGGGAATCGATAAGTTCACGGCGCCTGTTTCGGTAAGCATTGTTCCGAATCCGGTAATTTCTGCATCTGCAGCAAATCGGTACATGCCGCCCAACGGAACGGCCACGTTAACTGCCAATGGTGCTAGTTCCTACACTTGGTCTCCAAGCGTTACGTCCTTGAATCAATCAAACAGCCAAGTGCGCGTTCAGGGCTCAGGTGTAGGCAAAACCACGTATACAGCTCTGGGTGTCGACAATAATAACTGTCAGGGTAGTGACACGATTGAGGTTTATGTCCGGGCAATTGTTCCTGGTGCGATTTCTACTAATCAGACCGTATGTGAAGGTGTCGCGCCAGCTATCCTAACGGGAACGGCGTCAAGTGGTGGTAGCGGAGTCTTTACCTACCAATGGCAATCGTCGAGCGACAACCTCACTTTTGCCAATATTACGGGCGAAACGTCTCAAAATCTGGTGTTCAGCAGTCCAGCAACTGCCACGACGTACTACCGACGCATCACTACGGACCAACAGGTACAGGCGTTCTCCAATACGGTAACCATCACGGTCAATCCACTCCCCATTGTCACGGTCACCACCAATGCGCCGTCCAACACAATTTGTCAAGGCAATTCCATTACCCTTACGGCGCTTGGAGCATCAACCTACATCTGGAGAATTGGTACGGTACAAGTTGGAACTCAGTCCGTGCTGACGCAATCACCTAACTCTACTACAGCATACACCGTAGTGGGGACCTCGGCACAGGGATGCCAAAATTCTGGTACGACCACGACCGTGTTCGTCAATCCGGCACCTGTCGTCTTGGCTTCGTCAAACTATTCCCAGGTACCTCCAACTGCGCAGGTGAACCTAACGGCAACGGGTGCGACAACCTATTCGTGGGCCCCAAGTATTGGTTTGAGCGGGACCAATACGGCAAGTGTCACAGCTACGCCCACTTCGACCATTCGCTATACCGTGACAGGAACTGCCTCGGGCTGTTCAGACACTTCGAGTGTACTCATTCAAGTGGTTCCTTTAAGTGGCGGAAGCATTCAAACTTCGAAACTCGTTTGCCAAGGTGATACCCTCGGCACAGTTCGTCAAGTAGCGGCCACCACAGGCGGTACGGGGTCAGGATACAACTACCAGTGGGAGCAGTCTACCGATAATCTAACGTGGACGGTGATTCCGAATTCAAATTCACCGACAGTGGTGTTAGGGTCGACAAGAGTGCTGCAATCGATTAGTTTGCGTCGGAAGTCTACCAATTTGGGAGTTTCAGCATACTCTAATGTGTGCGTCGTTCAGCCAAGAAGCCGACCCACGGTCTTAGTGACGCCCAATAAGTCGACGGTTCCGATTGGAGGCACCGTGCAACTCACAGCATCGGGAGCGACGACGTACACCTTCAGAAATGCCTTGGGAATAGTGGGCACTTCAAACCCAGTTTCGCAGCAGATTTTTTCGAATTCGAACTATTCGGTGGTCGGCAGAGATGCAAACGGGTGCATAGATACTGGATTTACGTCGGTGCAAGTACTAAGATTGATACCGGGAACCATCGGGCCAGCTCAAACTATTTGCGAAGGAAGCAGTTTTAATTCTGTTCAAAACACCGCCTCACCAAGTGGAGGTAGCGGTTCGTATACCTACCAGTGGCAGCGCTCTTCGGATCAATTGAATTGGACAGACGTAGCCGGAGCTACTCAGTTGAATTTCTCACCTGGAATTCAACCTGCCACCCTGTACCTCCGACGTAAGGTTTCGGACTCAGGTGTCGACACGACCACGGCAACTTTGGTTATGGTGGTGAATTCTAGGCCCAATGTTCGGGCAAGTTCGTCGATTCGAGTGGTGCCGCCGGGAGCTTCGATTACCGTCACGGCTACAGGTGCCAACACCTACAGTTGGTCCGCAACCAATTCCACTTCATTTACTGCGGTTGGTGCGAATTCGGCAGCAATTAACTCGACACCGTTTACCACCACAACCTACACAGTTACGGGCACAAACTCGACAACTTCATGTCAGGACACGGGTGTGATTCAGATTTCAGTTGTTCCCTTGGTTGCCGGCTCGATTACTATCGCAAGCAATTCGGTGTGTCAAGGTGCCGTACCCGGACAAATGAGCGCCGCGATTGCACCAACTGGTGGTTCAGGTAACTATACGTTCCAGTGGCAATCATCAATCGACGGGGTGCTTTGGAACACAATTCAAGGTGCGGTGAGCCCTTCATTTGTGCCTATTGCCCCGGTGAACGCGACGACATTCTATCGCCGATTGACGGTGGATATGGGAGTGTCTCAGCCATCCAACGTTCTGACAATAAATACGATATCTAAGCCGACTATTGTAGCATCTACGGCGCTTCCGGTGATTCCTCCAGGGGCAACCTCAACACTTCAGGCCAACGGAGCCGGGGTTGGAGGATCGTACTCATGGCAGGTACAAGGCTCGCAGGTCAGTACATCAACGACTCTGTCCGTTACTCCGTCAATTACTACGTCGTACATTTTGGAAGGCACCAATTCCCAAGGGTGCATCAATCAAGATACGATCGTGATTACAGTCGTGCCGTTGGACGGCGGTAGCATTAACTCTACCACGAATTCAGTCTGTATTGGCAATGGGGGCGTGGTATTAAACAATGCTACACCTGCGACCGGTGGGTCTTCGGTGTATTCCTACTCATGGGAACGGAGTACGGACAACATTACGTTCGTTCAAATCGCCGGTCAGAGCGGGGCGTCAATGAACTATACCCAGGCATTAAACTCACGTACCTACTTCAGAAGAAAGACCTTGGACAATGGGGTCGCGGCATACTCAAATACCGTGTCAATCGCAGTAAACCCGTTGCCCAACGTGGTTGCGAATACTTCAACGCGCAGAGTGCCACCTGGAGCGTTAATTAATTTGACCGGAACTGGAGCTAGTACCTATACGTGGACACCGTCATCCAGCTTTACAAGCGGGTCAACAGGTACTCAGGTTACAGCAACATTGTATGCGACTTCCGTCTTGACGGTTGAAGGCCTTGACAACTCCACCAGTTGTTCGAATACGGACACCATTCAGATCATCGTGACTCCGCTTCTAGGTGGACGAATCGGAAGCGATCAGTTTATTTGTTCGGGTGCCCAAGCTTCGGCCTTTACGAGCACTTCGCCAGCAACAGGTGGTTCGGGCACCTATGCCTACCAATGGCAGCAAAAGGCTCAGGGTCAAACGTCATTTGCAGACATTCAGGGTGCCACTGGAACCACGTTAATCCCTTCTGTGCTTCAAACTACCACTACGTACCGTCGTAAGGTTACGGACATGACAATTGTGGCGTACTCAAACGAAGTAACCGTTACTATTTCGCCGGTACCAAGCTCACCGACGACTAGGGACACCACCTATTGTCAGTCGTCGAACACTACGGTCTTGGTTTCAACCAGAGTCGGAGCATCATCCGGACATACGTTGCGTTGGTATTCTACGGGCGCCGGTGGTGTTGCGGATGTCAATTCACCGATCTTCTCGGCTGCTCTTGTTGGAGTGAACGACTACTTTGTTTCACAGGTCAATACCACCACAGGGTGTGAAAGTCCACGCAAAAAGATCACGATTACTACGCGTGCCTTGCCTAATGCGCCCATTGTCCCAGCGGACCAATTCTATTGTGTAGGTCAAACGAACCCTTCCGCGTTGACCGCAACGAAGAACACTTCGGCCAACTCATTGAATTGGTTTGACAGCGATGGAATTACTAGGTTGACTTCGGCTCCCGTGCCGAATACTTCGGCCGCTCTTCAGAAAACGTATTATGTGTCTGAAACGGATGTGTTTGGCTGCACCAGTCCTCAGTCTCAAACTCGCGCGGTGGTGTACCGCCCAGAGTTGACGATGACAGTGAACCAGAACATTAGTTGCTTTGGTGGTGCAAATGGACAAATAAGTGTTTCTGCTACTGCCGGCCTTACTCCGTATTCATTCCAATGGTCTAAGGGCGGAACTGCAATTGCTGGCGCTACCCAATCGTCGATTGCGGGCCAATCCACGGGAGTGTATCAAGTTCGCGTTGAAGATGCTCGAGGATGCTTCACCACCGACAGCAGGACTCTTTCACAGCCGACAGATATTGCCGTTCAGGTTACGCCTCAAAATCCGCAGTGCTTTGGAGACAACGGAACCATTACCGTGCTTGCTTCAGGTGGAACACCTGGCTATCAATATTCGTTTGATAACGGTGTGACATATCAGGTGGGTACGTCGAAGTCTCTTCCTTTTGGATCATACCGAATTAAGGTCAAAGATGCCAACGGATGTGAAAAAGCATTTGCGTCCAATCCGGTAGTCCTTCAGCAGGCCACGGCGATCGCTGCAACGATTACAGCTGCTAATGTGAGCTGCTGGGGTTCATCGGACGGAACGCTTACCGTGAACCCTTCTGGTGGCAGTCCGACCATCGTCAATGGTGCTCCTGTTTATCAGTATTTATGGAACGACGACAACCTTCAGACTACAAAGATTGCTTCGGGACTTGATAGCGGAACCTATACCGTTACCGTATACGACCAGTTCGGGTGCAACAGATCCTTTACCCAACAGGTCGGAACACCTAAGGCAATCAAGGTGACGCAAATCAGCAAGCTTGACTTGACGTGTTTTGGTAATAGTTCGGGTCGAATTACCGTATCCGCAACAGGAGGTAATACCCTGAGTTACCGTTTGAATACGAGTACAGCGGGCTCCAACAGTACATTCAATAGCCTCGCGGCGGGTGAATACACGGTAACCGTTTCGGATAACAAAAATTGTGACGTTAACTATCAAGTTGCCAGAACGATTCAATTGACGCAGCCAGATCAGTTAATTGTCGAGTCGATCGATGTTGATTCTGTGTCGTGCCGAAACTACACCGACGGATCCATTCAGATTTTTGCGTCTGGTGGAAACCTGAAAAAGTACTCTATCAATAACGGAATCAGTTTTGTTGCCACTTCTACGTTTGCCAATCTCAGTGCAGGCAACTATACTGTGAGCGTTTCAGACGATAAGTCCTGTCCGGCTACCTACGTTGCGGGATTGACCCAAGCTAAGCAAGTTGGTCAGCCTTTACAGCTCGTGGTTACATCAATTACCAAAACCGATTTGAGTTGCAAAAACGCTCAAGATGGTCAAATTGTCGTGGCGGCCTCCGGCGGAAATTCAAAACGATACAGCCTAACTGGGGGCACCAACGTCCAGACGAATCCGACGTTTACAGGTTTGTCGGCGGGGTTGAAAACCGTGACGGTGAGCGATGTAAAAAATTGTCCGGTCATCTACAATACATCCCAGAATGTCACACTGACGGAGCCAGATTCGTTGAAGGTTACCGCAGTAGTGAAGTCTGATGTTCTTTGTAAGAATGGCCAAAATGGCACTATATCTATAACGGCAACGGGCGGAAACGTGAAGACGTACAAGGTGATCGCAGCGTCATCGAACTTCCAGAATTCCTCGTTGTTCAACGGCTTGGCGCCCAACACGTATGAGGTTTCCGTTCGCGATTCAAAGTTGTGTACGCCCAAGTACCTCGTCAATCGAAATGTTACGATCACTGAGCCCGATAGTTTGATCGTGCATCAATTAGAAATTGACCCAGTTAGCTGTAAAAATTTCGCAGATGGTGAAGTTGAAGTCACGGCAACGGGCGGAAACAATAAGTCGTACAAGATTCGAAACATCGCTACGGCGCAACCAAGTCCGTTATTTGAAAACGTAACTCCGGCCAATTACTTCTTGACCGTTTCAGACAATAACAATTGTCAAGTCTTTTACCGCATGCCAAGGGCGTTCCAAGTAACTGAACCTGACTCGCTCTTTATTCGAACCAAGGTGGTAACCCCCGTCACGTGCAATGGATATACGGATGGTTCAGTGACATTCACGTCTACTGGCGGAACCCAGCCGCATATTTTCTCTTTGGATTGGAATGGCGTGCCTTCTTCTCAAGATAACAATCAGTTTACGGGACTTGAGCCTGGTAGTTATGTTGCTTCGTTAAGTGACGCCAATAGTTGTCCGTCGTACACAAAGACTGCACTAAGTTTCGCCATTACCGAACCCGCAAAAATTCAAGTGCAGTCGGTGCAAGCGAATGATGTTTCGTGCTACAACTTTAAAAACGGAAGCGTTCTAATTAATGCAATCGGGGGTAATGCGCCATTGGAGTATTCGTTGAGCGGCGACACATCCTTTACCCAAGCCGGATCTGTTCTGGATTCGCTGCTTCCGGGATTGTACACCTTCGCGGTGAGCGATTCAAATAGTTGCCCAATGGAATTAGCACCGGGAATGTTTGCTCAGTTAACCATTGCACAGCCGAATCCATTGGTGATTTATGAGATAAAGAGTAACGATATATCATGCAACAACTTTAATGACGGATCCATTACCATCAATGCAACCGGAGGAAACGCACCGTTGAGGTATTCATTAAATGCAGGACTTGCGTATGGATTTGCAAACGTATACACTGGACTTTCAGATGGAATTTATTCGATAAAGGCCACAGATTCAAAGAACTGTCCAGTGGTGAATACGGCACAGTCGGTGACAACGTATACCGTTGACATTACGAACCCCTTGCCATTGGCGAGTGCAATGACTGTGGTTGACGCATTGTGCCACGGAGCACTCGATGGAAGTGCAGAGGTAAGCATTACTGGAGGCACCCTTGCTACCGGCAGTTCGTATCAAGTCCGATGGAAGGACTCCAATCAAAATACAGTTGGGTTTCAAAACTTATTGGATTCTGTTGCTTCGGGCTTGTATTCCGTTGAGATTCGAGACGACAATCAGTGTTTGCTGCAGTCTCAAGCGTTTATTGATCAACCCGATTCGATCAAAGTAAACGGTGTTGCAAGTAAAAACGCACGGTGCTACCGTTCACAAGACGCAGAAATTGTGGTTAGCTCTACCGGTGGTAGTGGCCTATTGTATAGTATCGACGGCGGAACGACACTTCAAATCCCTTCGCTGTTTAGTGGTTTGGATACAGGTATCTACCAAGTTCGAGTGACTGATGCGAATAATTGCATCTCATATCCCAATGGGCCGTTCCAGGTTATCATCACAGAGCCCGACTCATTCTATGTAAGTGGTAGTGTATTAAAGGATATCGACTGTTTTGGAAACGAAACTGGAAGTATTTCAATACAAGCATCGGGAGGCAACTTACTTGAGTACAGCATTGACGGTGGTAGCACATGGCAGCTAGAGCCCCTATTTGATAGTTTGCCCGCGGGACCATATACGCTGAGCGTAAGAGATAGTGCAGGATGTATTGGAGTGGGCACTACCAATAATAGTATCGTACTCACGGAACCCACATTGCTGCAAGCCAATGCCTTAGTTCTTCAAGGTGTTAAATGTGAAATTGAGAATGGAGGTTCTGCTGAGGTCCAACCCAACGGGGGAGTTTCACCGTACTCCATATCGTGGGATAACGGAGACACGAACTTCGTTGCATCTGGATTGCAAGGGTTTGAATACAGTTTCACTGTAGTAGATTCTCATTTGTGCAGTTATACAGGGTCAGTAAAGATCCCGACTACTGATGCCGACTGCGACTCCATTCCAGATTTTGATGATGGATTCGATGATTTTGATGGTGATGGATTGCCCAATTTCAGAGATGAAGATTCAGATGGTGATCTGCTTCCAGACCTCATTGAGCGCGACCTGAACAGAGATGGCGTGGTCTATGACGATTGCGATGATGATGGCATGCCGAATTTCTTGGATATAGATTATTGCACCGTGTTTATTCCGTCGGTATTTACGCCGAACGGGGATGGAGCGAACGATATGTTTGTAATTCCAGGTATTGAAGAATATGAGGATAATACTCTTATGATTTATGACCGGAATGGAAACCTTGTATTTAACAAGGCTCCGTACAAGAATGATTTTGACGGAATGACCAACGGGACCACATTCTTGACCAGTCGTGATGGATTATTGCCAACAGGTACGTATTACTATGTTCTGAGTATCCCAAGTTTGGACATTCGTGAAATCGGATATTTCTACATTCAACGATAAGTATGAGACGAATCATTTTATTCTTGCTTATCGCTTTGTGTGGTTCTTTGAGTGGGCAAGAGAATCCGTCGCTCTACGCATATGTGCATAACCCTCTGGTAATTGCTCCGTCCTTTGCGGGCATCAATTCAGGTACGTTGTCGGTGCTTTCGGATTATCGCTTTGTGGGAATCGAAGGAGCGCCTCGTACGTCAATTTCAACATTTGAATACAAGTTGGTCGAAAAGAACTTGGGTCTAGCGGGGTCTTGGACGTCGGACCAAATTGGTCCTGTTCAAAACAACTCTTTTCATTTGTCGACCGCGTATCACTTACAAATCTCTAGAGAGGAATACTTTTCATTCGGCATGCGGCATGGACTTCACACATTCCTCATGAATTTGAATAATGAACGATTCATTGATTTGGTGGATGTAAGCATCAATACATCGATCTATAATACGATGTACTACAATCTGGATCTTTCAGGATTGTACTACAATGATGAAACGTACTTTGGAGCAAGTTTATTCAACGTGGTGAATGGTCAATTCTTGATTGACAATTACACAGCAAGGAGTCTGGGCATTTTCGGAGGAGGGCAAAACCAATTTAACAGAAATGTAAAGCTTGCTTATTCCGGAGCACTTTTTGCAACTGCTGGAAAACCACTAGTCCTTAATCTGTACGCTCAATATTTTTTGAGGCCAGAACTTCGCCTTGGGTTACATCGTCATGATCGAGATTATGGTTTTAATGCACTTTTTGAAAATCGGGGACTCAAGATTTTTTATAAGTACTCCTATCCAACCAATATGTTGAGGTTCTTCTCGAAGCAATCTCACACGTTTGGGTTTTCCTATGATTTTGTAAAAGAAAAGCGTCGTGTTGAATCCCCAGTTTTCTTCCTCAACTAACATGAGAGCACTTTGGGCACTCTTGCTTTTCTTTACCGCTTTAAATCTAGCGGGTCAAGACGTCCCCGTCTTTTTACGCTCAAACTATATCGAGCGGCGCATCATCAAAACGAGTTCCGATGACTTTGGTGTAACGCGATTAGCCAAAGGGTACTTTGTCTTTTGCTCGAATGGGCGCAAGGGATTTTCGCGACTTTTTTCAAAACCAAAAGTGGATTTGTTTTTGTATGATTTGAATACGAATAAAGTTTCGCCCTTCGATAAATCAGGGTTGTGCGATATCGAGAAATCAAAATACAATATTGGCTCTATTTCATTTTCTTCAGATTTGAAGAATGTATTTCTTTCGAGAAATCGCGATTTGAAGAATTATGAAGGATACATCCCGTTCGAACTAGTACAAGTAGACATCGAGGAGCAAAACTCTGAATGTTCCATCATGTCATTTGTGAACAGTGACTATTCCTACCAGCAACCGTACTACGATACAAAGACAGAGACATTATTTTTTGTCAGTAACATGCCAGGAGGCAAGGGCGGCTATGACATTTACTTTACCCGAAGGATTGGGAAGTTTGGATGGTCTGCAGTTCAAAATTTAGAGTTTGCGAATTCTCCTTATGATGATTTGTTTCCAACTCTTGACAGTGAAAGCAATCTCTATTTTTCTAGGCCTGTAGATGCAAGAGGCTTAGAAATTTTTTGCCTGCCCAATGGGGCGCGAATTCCGGTGGCTCTGCCGGGGCCATTCAATACCGTTGGTGATGATTTCAACTTTAGTGTTATCGATAAGCGGAACATTGTGTTAGCGCGCGTTTCTAAACGAAACGGCAACAGCGATATTTTCTTGTATAGTTTGAAATGAGGAGTTTTTGGCGCCGTTGCATCATTCAATTTCTGGCACTCTTTGGGGTGATTGGATGCAGCGGTGATTTCATCAATGTTCTCGATACGGACTTGTCCATCTCGCCGTATCTCAATGTGCCCGTCGGAAAGATCAGTCTTACTTTAGGCGATGTAGTGCCTGATACGGGATTAGTCTCAATCGATTCCAACCGGTTCTACGTGTCCTACACCTTGGATACCGCCCTGACTATTTACGCGGACTCACTACTGCCAGAAATTCCGTCAATTGAGTTTAGTGATAGTACAGATATCTCAAACGTCTCGCTCCCAAACTTTAGCCAAAGTGCTGATCTTACGTTAAGTGAATTCGGACCTACGTCGACCTTGACAGGTGGATTGTTCGTGTTTCCCCCATTAGGCCCTGTGTATGGTGGTAGCCAGGCGCTACAGGGTAACTCGCCAGTATGTACCGCAGTAATTAGTCAGGGTAGTGTATCACTCACGGTAGGAAATTCATGGCCTGTCCCTGTACAATTAAGTGTTGCTTTGGTAAATAATTCGAACGGATCTACCGTTACGAACTTTGTCTTTCCTCTGATCTTGCCAGGTGGCTCTGCGAGTCAAACCAAAAGCTTGGTGGGCAAGTCATTCAGCAACAACATGTCCTTTGAAATCGTCAATGTTCAAAGTCCTGGTTCGAGTGGAAGTCCGGTCCCGTATACCCCGAATGATCAGATTACATTTTTAATCCAGTCAAATAATTTGGACGTGAGCTCAGGCAGTGTCGTCTTTCCTCAAAGTCAATTATTTGCCAGCTCTGATTTTTTTGATTTCGGATTACCTAATGGTGTGCGCCTCCAGGAAATTGTGGTGAAAAGGGCTGTTCTGCGATACGATTTGGCAATGCCACTTAATGGGTTAGTAATGACAGATATTACGATTCCCTACTCGGATAATTTCGGTAGTCCGTTTGGCTTTAGCATAAACAGTGCACCAGGCACTCCCAATTCAGGTCGTGCGGTTCTCCAAAATGTTCGAATTGATCTTTCGAAGTCTCCTGGTAATCCATACAATCGACTACCGTTCGAAATTGAGTCGAACATTGTGGGATCTACGAGCTGTGTTGGCTTTAATGCGAATGATGAGTTGCGCTACATTTTTGCATTGGACAGTGTTGAATTGGACGCGGTAGTTGGTCAATTCGGCAATTATGAACTTTCGTTGACTGAAGAGTTTGGTTTAGATGACCTTCAAGTCGGATTGGAATTTGATGAACTTGTTTTTTATCATCCCAAACTTCAAATCGATTTTAGCAACAGTATTGGCATCCCTGTATTTGTAGATCTAGATCTTGAGAGTTCCAATAAGTTTGGGAATCACAAAGAATCGGTATCAAATTTCCCCGTGCCTTTTCCTGATGAGAATACGTTCCCGCTGCTTCGTGAGGGCGCATTGGTAGTACAACCGGATTCTACCGTCCCATTTATTGTGCTCCCCAATCAAGACCTCAAGGTTTCTATTGAGGCAAAAGTGCGATCGAGCGGAAGTCCTAACCCTCCGCACTTCGTTCAATTAGGAGAAGACATGAACGTGGGAATCAGTCTGATTCAAGAGAGTAGATTTGGCGTTTCGAACCTCAGGTACCGCGACACTGTGCAAGTTCAAGGACCCGATTCTACTGTAGTTTCGAATCTCTTGGAAGCGTTCTGGGGTGTGCAGTACAAGAATGGACTTCCCTTAGATATAGAGTTGGATTTGTTTGCCCTCGATGAAAATGGCGTTCTGTTGTTCGATAAGTCTATTTCGATTATCGGTACTGAAGGAGAAAGCAAAGTAGATCTGGATTCGGTAGACATTAGTAAACTGTCCCAATTAGATAAGCTTGTTTGGAATGTTCGTTTTGATAGTTCTGTGGGGAACAACCTACTCAATGCTAGTGATACCCTTGAGCTTGAGTTGAGTTTAGGTGGGCGAATTAAGATCGAAGTACTGTGATGTGGCGATGGTTGAGGTATGTACCATTAGTTCTTGGGCCCTTCGTACTTGCCCAAGAATCAGCACATTCATTGCTTTCGCCGAGCAGACGCCTTAGTTCGTTTACGGCCACAACCTATCTTCCAAATAGTTTCGTTTCGGTTGCGAATCTTAATCCCCAATTAAGTCTCAACTTTTCTGCGGGACAGCTTTTAATCGGAGATCCTTCGGTAAACGTGAAGAATCTTGTTTCATCTCGCCTGTATCTTGGTGCATCGAGTGAAACGGATCTTGATGTCTTTTCTGTAGTTTGGAAGACAAAAAAAGGCCAAAGAACCGGCTTTGGTGCCAAAGTAAACGTTTTGGTATCCGCCAAACTGGATCGAGATTTTCTGAGGATCGCAACTGAAGGTATCCTTCCCGAGGGCTTTGGCGAAGAAGTTGTTGATTCAAAAGGAATTGATGTCAATGCCCATGTCTTTTCAGAGGTGTACGTTCATAAGGTCCGAACATTGGGCAGGACCAATTTTGGCTACAGAGTCCGATTGGTTACACCAATAGCGGGCGCTCAATTGACCACTCCAGAGTTCAAATTGACGCGTACCAACAACGGAAGTGCGAATGAACTTGCATTGTCTTATGAGTTCGTGAGTTCGTATTATGGCTTTGATCCGCAAAACATACAGGCGATCAATTTTTCGCCCTCGGATCTCGTTTCAAAAAATACGTCCCTTCTTTTTGATTTGGGGATAGAGCAGGAGTTAAGTAATAAACTCAAACTTGGCGTTCTGGTGAAGGGCATGCCAGGTAGCACGCGTTTTGAAGGGGCCGCACAGACTACGTTGAGCGGATCGGTTTCATACACGGGCCCTCAGTTCACCATTGGTAGAGATTCCTTGTCTGCGGTTTTGGGTCAGTTGGTGAATTTTGATTTGGATAGTTTACTACCGCAAATCACTGAAAACAACAATGCTCAAATTCAAATTCCGTTGAATCCAATACTGCGGATTTATGGTCATCGGTACCTCAGTGAAGAGAGTATCCTTTCGCTCGCATTGACCTCGCGTCCGTCAATCTATGGAAATGATCTGTGGACATCGTTTTACATCTATTCTCGATCCAATAAATTGTTTCACATTTCGTACGGCCTCAACTGGTGGACGAACAATAACTCAGTTGATGTCTCACTGGCTGGGCGACTACTTTTGGCTCCTTATACCCGGTTAACGGTGGGCATGAGTAACCCATTTTTGCTGCCGAGAATTGGAAGCGGATCAGCGATTTTGGTGCCGGAGAATTTCACGGGCTTTTCACTTTCAGTTGGCTTATCATTTGGTCTTTACAAGGGTGAAGAGCTGTGAATAGGATTGTCGCAATACTTATAATGTCTTTGCCGCTAGTGGGGCGTGCGCAACTCGTCGTTTCCAATTTTACCTCGACGATGGTGAATCCCAATTTTATAATTGAGAATCATGAACAGCCAGACCGAAACTTTATAGGTTGTGTTTATTTGGTCCAATTTGATTCATTGATGCCTCGTTTGGAACTGCACTTCTCGTCTCGACGTGACCTCGACTACTTCAATAACTACCTTTTATGCTTTGTGACAGAATGCCATCGGGATCGCCAGCCTTTATTGCTCCCAGGGTTCCCAAAGTTGATCTACTCGAAAGAATTGAGAGGGTATTCATTTGAAGACTCAAAGACGAGACTCTTCAAAAGGAGCAGCTTTCTGGAATTTGCCAAGGCAATCCGGAAGAACTCTAAAAATGGCACTTTTCGTGTGAGAACGGGTTGGCAAAGATTAAAGATATTTTACTAATGAATCCAAAGTTTATTCACCATCGTTTTGCTCAAGGTGAGCTTGTCAACTTGCCAAAGATGGCAAACTGGCGGTCATTAGAGTTTTTTGTTTTTGCCGAATTCTTGATAAAAGAGTCTCGAATTTCAGATCAAAAGTATTTGTCCATTTTGGAGGTAATTGCTTGTTCAGATTTTGACTTGAAAAAGGACGAAGCGTCAAAGTTGGTCTTGCGCTATTTGGCTGAAGTGAAGCGTGAACTAGATGCATTTGAACAATTTACGTTAAAGCATCAGCATCAGTCCTATTTGGTTCGATCCATGGAATTGCATCGGCTCTATGGTGATGAAGGCATGAAATTGCTCGCAGAGCGGAAGTTCACGAATCGCCCCATTCATGTCGTTCAAAAACTCATGGAACTTCAGGGCACTACGGATGTACCACTTTCGGTCTCTTTAAAATTTAGATTTGATGCACTTTCAGCGAACCGGATGTATGCCGAGCTCGGTTATTTGGTGCACAAGAAGCGAAGTCTTTTTGGAACGGTGCTTTCTAAAGAGCTAATGTTTTTTCTGTGGTTCTTATACATGGCACTAGATCCTGAAGATTATGCGGTGAGATATCTCTCGACCAAAAGCATCGAGGACTTGGAGCGGACCTATTTGGCTTATGTGCGTTCAAATGGTGGGGTGCATCAAACGATGGTTAAATTGACACGTGAGGTCAAAGGTGGATTGCGCCGTTTTGTGTAATATGGCGTAGATTTGATTCAAATTTGAAACGATCATGAAGAAGTATGTCCTCTTAACATTGGCAATCCTGAGCTTTAGTGCAGCGGCACAAGACGGAACTGTAGAAAAGCCTAAGGCTGAAAAGCCGAAAGCCGAGGCAACAACAGGTGAGGAAGCTGCGTCAGCTCCAGGCCTATTGATTGGCGTTGGGTTGCTACCCAGCCATCAGCTTCGCCGTGATGGATTTACCTCTACGCCGATTCGGATTCAGGCAATGGGTACCCGTCTTTACAAAAACTTCGGATTATTTGCTGCAGTAGAGTTTGCGTCTGCAGATGCCCCGTTTGCTGACAATAGCTCGGATCCGAATGATCCATCTACTTGGGCCAATTCATACTTTCGCCACATGCTTGGACTCCAATATTCTTTTGGTAAGTTCGGAGCATACGCCGGGATGGACATGTTTTCTAAGAACGGTTTCTTTAGAAGTGTAGGTCAAGGCGGCACCATTGGATCAGGCCGGAAAACGATTGGTGCTACGTACAACGCGTACAAGGGCCTGACTGTGAGTTTGGACTTTTCAGCATATGCTGGGCCTGCAATCGGAATCAATTACTTGGTTCCGCTCAACGGTCTTAAATAGTAGTCAACGAATTTTAAGGGCGTGGTTTCTTACGAAGCCACGCCCTTATATTTGCACCCCATTTTGCCACTTTAGCTCAGTTGGTAGAGCATCGCATTCGTAATGCGAGGGTCGTGGGTTCGAGTCCCATGAGTGGCTCTAGAGGCAAAAACGGCTCCTTTACCAGGGCCGAGCATGCGCGAGTGCTGAAATTGGTAGACAGGCTAGACTCAGGATCTAGTGTCCGAAAGGATGTGGGGGTTCGAGTCCCCCTTCGCGCACCACGAAAAAACCCGGACCGTGAGGTCCGGGTTTTTCATTTCATACCAGTGCGTTACTGTTGCCTGCTACTTGCTGTTCATTCTGAACTGATTGCCAGAATAAACCAGAAAGAAGTAGCCAGGAGCCAAGGATGTTACAGACGCAGCAACCAAGCCCCTGGTGTTTCAATGCGAACCTTGTCTAAAGTGCTCAGCGCCACTGCTTCTGAAGTGTATGGCCCGGTGTATACTCGCACAAAGCCATTCGCCCCCTCTGTGGTAGAGCATGTGACGCCTGCGGTCTTTAGTCGTCCAACGTATTGAGCAGCAAGGCGGTCACTACGGAAACTACCGACAACTACGACATAGCGGGTTCCGTTTGAAATGCGACTCACGCCACCGGCAGCCATAGTTGCCGTGCCAGAATTTACAGATCGAAATCCTTGTTCGACGCTATCCAGGCGTTGGATTGCTTTTTCTTTTTGAATTTTAACTACTTCGAGTTCATCTTCAAGTTCTGCCTGGGCTACTTTGAGCTCTTCGTTGCTGCGCTTTAGGGTCGGAACCGATTCCGCAGCCTTCTTTGCTTGAGCCAGTTCGCGTTGCGTGCGGCTTTGGGCCTTGGTTAGGTTCCAGGTGTAGCCTGCGGCCCCGATAAGCATTTGGTCATCATGATTGCCCACGCGAGTTCCGCCCCCACCGTAGCCGTCTAGGCCGTCGTCAAACATAAAGTAGCGGTAGGTCAGTTCGGCGTAGATGCGGCCGTTGGCGTAGGGCAAAGATGCGCGCAGACCCAGCGAAGCTGGAGCGGAAAGCGACCCCCACGTGTATAGACCTTCATTGAGCTTGGTGGTTATGGCGCCTATGGTTTGGCTAGTGCGAATGGTGGCGAGACCCAACGAACCTCGGGCTTGAACGAGAAGCGATCCCAGGGGACGGGTGTAACCCAGACCAAGGCGAGGCGAGGCGCCGGAAAGTTGCGTAACGGCCGCAGAACCTGAGGCACGAATCGAGTAGAGGTCCAAACCGGCGTGCATGCTGAGGTCGTTCCACAGGGGCAACTGAAGTTCGGCTCCCGCACTCAGGTTGAGGCCGTCGATTCCGCCTTCTTGAGCCCCCCACTTGCCAAACGGCGAGGCATTGTCACGAATGAACATGGGCAATCCGCCGTAGACTGAAAATTCAGGGCTTTGGGCGAATGCCGCAATGGGTAAAATGCCAAAGGCTAGGAGCTTGAGGAAGTTCTTCACAGCGCAGTATTTTTCCCAAAGGTACACTACCTACCTTTGCACTCCTTTTTCGAATACTATTTGGCCATGAACGCACACTGGACCGTCGACGCGGATTTGAACGCGCGCCTCACTCTGACTATCGAACGCAGCGAATACGCAGAAGCCGTTGAGAAGCAACTTACTGACTACCGCAAGAAAGCGCGGATTCCTGGGTTTCGTCCCGGAATGGCGCCCATGACGCTGATTCGCAAGCAGTACCAAGAGCCTATTACTGCTGACGAAATCAACAAGCGCCTTCAGGACGAGCTGTACGCCTACCTCGAGCGCGAGAAAATTGACATTTTGGGTCAGCCGCTGCCCGTAGCTGGTGACCTGGACTTTAGTGCCGACAGCCACAGCTTTGAATTTGACCTCGGAGTGGCTCCGCAGATCGAGCTTGAGGTGAGCGACAAGGTGAAGATTCCGTTCTACGTCCTCGAACCGAATGAAAAGGACTTAGATAAAGAAGTCGAAAACCTTCGCCAGCGCTACGGCGCCATGAGCGAGGTCGAGACCGCCGGCGACGACGACCTGTTCTACGGACACTTCGACATCGTCACCAAGAAGGGTGAGGCGGTAGAAGGTGCTGCCCATAAGCACGGCCGCTTCGGCCTCAACGCGGTGAGCGGACGCTCGCTCAAGAAGGACCTCAAGGCCCTCGCCAAAGGTGACAGTTTGATCATCGACGTGAGCGACTTCGAAAAGGACTTTGACATCTACCAGGTTCTCGGATTCAACCCCGAAGAATACGCGTTGGCGACGGGCTACTTCCGATTCAAGCTCGAGCAGATCTACCACATCGAGCCCGCAGCACTGAACGCCGAGCTCTTTGACAAGCTCTTTGGGGAGGGTATTGTGACCAACGAGGCTGGACTCCGCGCGAAAATCAAAGAAGAACTGACCCAAATCTACCTGCGCGACGCCGAGCAGCACTTCTTTAACCTCGCCAGCGACAAGCTGATGGAAACGAAGTTCAAGCTCCCCGCGACCTTCCTCAAAAAGTGGATGACCACCGCGGGCGAGAAGCCATTGAATCCGATCGAAGTCGAGGCCCAGTGGCCCAACACCGAGAAGGCGATGCGCTGGCAGCTCATCGAGTCGAAGCTCGTCAAGGACCATCACATTCACGTGCACCGCGAGGAGCTGATCGACTTCGTCACCGGTGAAGTCATTGCCCGCATGCGCCAGTTTGGCCGCGAAATGACCCCCGAAGAGGCGCAGCCCATCGCGGTCAACCTCCTTCAGGAGCGCCAGCAAGCCGAGCAGTACTCGGAACAACTTTTGCAGCGTAAATTGATGCAGTTCGTGCTCGGCGCATTTGGTAAAAAAGAAATCAAATCGACCTACGCGGACTTCATTAAAGAAGTAAATAAATCTAAGAAGTAAGCCACCATGGACTTCGGTAAAGAATCACAGCGCTACGCCATGCTCGATAAGGGCGTGAGCAGCATGCATTTTGAGCACTACGTTGACAACTCACTGACGCCCTACATCATCGAGGAGCGCCAGCTCAACGTGGCCCAGATGGACGTGTTTTCGCGCCTGATGATGGACCGCATCATCTTTCTCGGAACCGGAATTAATGACCAGGTAGCCAACATCGTCCAGGCGCAGCTCCTCTTTTTGGAGTCGGCCGACGCCAAGAAGGACATCCAGATTTACATGAACAGCCCCGGCGGCAGCGTGTACGCGGGCCTGGGAATCTACGACACCATGCAGGTGGTGGCCCCGGACGTTGCGACCATTTGCACCGGAATGGCCGCCTCGATGGGCGCCGTACTGCTGTGTGCAGGAACCAAGGGCAAGCGTTCAGCGCTCAAGCACAGCCGCGTCATGATTCACCAGCCCATGGGCGGAGCCCAGGGCCAGGCCAGCGATATGGAGATCACCCTTCAGGAGATCCTCAAACTCAAGAAGGAGCTATACGAAATCATCGCCAACCATTCTGGCCAAGAGTTTGACAAGGTGGAGCACGATTCAGACCGCGACTACTGGATGACCTCAGAAGAGGCCAAGGCCTACGGAATGATCGACGAAGTCCTCGTCAGCAAGCCCCGCGGCTAAGCCCCTGCGTCCATGACCGACACCAACCAGTGCTCATTTTGCGGCCGCCCGTCGACCGAAGCCGGACTTCTGGTTTCAGGCCTCGACGCCCAGATCTGTGCCAACTGCATCGAGCAGGCCCACCACATCCTCGAAGAGGAGTCTGACGACGCCGACAGCTCGGCCCTCGGGTCGATGGACCTGCCCAAGCCGTCCGAAATCCGCGCCCGCCTCGACGAGTACGGGATCGGTCAAGAGGACGCCAAAAAAATCCTCGCCGTAGCCGTCTATAACCACTACAAGCGCGTCCTTCACGGGGGCGTGGGTGACGAAGACCTCGAGAAGTCCAATGTCATCATGGTGGGCGAGACCGGAACCGGTAAAACCCTGCTGGCCCGCACCATTGCGCGCATGCTGAAGGTTCCCTTCGCCATTGTCGACGCGACCGTCCTCACCGAGGCCGGCTACGTGGGCGAAGACGTCGAAAGCATCCTCACCCGG
>JACCDK011778391.1_pt1 | contig 25357 bp, 21 predicted proteins | sample 7445871 | NCBI WGS metagenome assembly JACCDK01 (sample SAMN15323436, study PRJNA562643) | freshwater metagenome | isolation source: river surface water | place: USA:Blue River Watershed | collected 2017-08-15 | reverse complement strand
TATAAAAAATCCCTGAACGCTCACCCTTCACAGAGCTTTATTAACCACTATTCATATCTAATAAATCGCTGAAGACAAAGCCCGCAAAGCTTTCACACCTTTATCTATCTCATCTATTATATTTTCATCCATTGATGTGATCCGTGCGTGATTGTTGGCTGGAAATGTGACAATACTTATCTCCCAAAGTTCAACATCGCATATGTATCTTATCCCTTTATCAAAGAATTTATCCCTCAATTCAAAGCCAATACTTAAACCATCAACTATTTTCTCATTAATTAATGTGCAAGCTTCTTTCCCTTGCTGAATTTGCGTGAGGATTTCACCTTCAACATAAAGACCTTTGCTGTCTTCTTGAATCTTGTGAAATAGCCCAATAGGCTTTGAAGCATCATGTTGCCATAATAATTTCACATCCTGAATGCTGTTAAATGAATTCTTAAAACATCCAGAAACCATAACATCATTATCTTTATCAACTATGTTAAAAAAACTTGCATAACCAGAAAATATCAGTTTCTCTTTATATGCTTTATAATTTAAAATTGCATTACACGTTTTAATTTGCATAAAAATCACCTTTTTTTGTTTATATAATTACAACAGATATGCAAGAAGTCATTTTATAACTGCCTTGCTGTATCATCATTTTGTATTGGGCTTAAACCAACAATTTGTCTCTTTTCATTTGTCGTCAAAAATGAGCATTGGTCTATCCTTTTCCATAGATCATCTCGCTTGGCTGAAAGTGCGCTGACATTATCGAGGTCAAAGCTTAACAACAAATCATCCCCATAATTTGGTGATAACCAATTGTTTATTTTTTCAGTGACATTTTGCACCATCGGTATTATCGTTTGCTCCCACAGTGCAAGTCTTGCTTCTTGCAGGTTAGAATATGTATTATCCCCAGGTATTCCAAGCAACTGTGGTGGCATTCCAAGGGCAAGAGCAATATCTCGGGCAGAGCTATGTTTTGTTTGTATAAAATCCATATCTTTTGGAGATAAACTCATCTCCTGCCATTGCAATCCGCCTTCTAGTATAAGTGGTGCACCAGCATTTCTAGCGCCAGAGAAAGATTCCTTAACCATACTTTTGAGTTGTTGATATTGCTGGTCTGTCAGATTTTTACCACCATTTTTGCCACCTACAATAATTGCACCAGATGGTCTTGCGCCGTTTTGCAATAAAGCCTGGTTCCACTCGCCTGCCCAATTGTGCTGATCTATGCTGTAGGCTGCAGATTCAATCGCTGATAAGCCGTATAAATCTGAAAGAGGGTGGAATGTTTTAATATGCAAAAGATCGCTATAACCACTTATCACATCAATTGGAAAATCCAAAATTTGTTTCCCAGATTGATAGCGATACAGCATAGGCACGCCAGTTTCTGTGTCAGTGATAATTTTGACCCTATCAGGCCGAAGGGCGTAAAGCTCAATTGGCCTGGCCCTGCCTTTTACAACCAAAATATAAACATTACCAGAAATCTGACGATAGGAATACACCATCTCCATGAACTCCTTCCCGTTTTGCAAAGGGTTTGGGTGGTTTAATAAATCAAGAATAACGTGCTTATCTTTTCTGATATTGCCACGAATGCCCTTTTTAAATAAAGCCCAATCCACAGATGCTGCGGATGTTGAGATCATGCTAATTGCCCTGTGCGCTATCACATTTTTCATGTATGCTTCAGATGCTAGTTTTTTATAATCCTTTGTCATCCAATTGGCCTTAGCTATATCCATAATATAGGTTTGACCATATGATTTTTGTGATTTACTTATAAACTGCCTGACTATTTTTCCAAACATTATAACCTCAAGTAAGATTAGTAATATAGTCATGGTACTAAACTCTATTGATGTGCTTAATAGCTATTTGATATGGTTTTTGAAAATATTAAATGAGGCAATAGCCGTATTTATGGTTTTACGGCATCTAGACATATGTTGTATCGCTCTAAATTAGCAAATTTTGAGTGCATCGGGCGGTTCATCTTGATGCTATAACTAAGCCTATGATAAAATGACTGACGTCTTTTTAACTAGACCTCTTGCTAATGATGATAATATAGTTTATACATCTTGCTTATATCAATTGATAACAAATTTATGATAAGGTAAAATGCTGACATCTTCATATCTATGGCGGTTATTGTGTTATATTGGTATCTTTTTGATATCTATTATTTTCGCATTACCTACATTTTTGCATAGTGATGCAAAAATTATGGATTATTTACCTGATAAAAAGGTGAATTTAGGTTTGGATTTAAGAGGTGGGTCAGCTTTGTTGCTGGAGTTGGAATTAGATGCATATAAAAAAGATGTGCTGAAAAATTTATACAATGAGATTAAGAAAGAAATAAGAGATATAAAGGTGAAATCATTTTATATCAATCCTATAGAGTCAGAGATGCATATTGATCTTGTTGATGATGCTGCCAAAGAAAAATGCATAAAGATGATACAAAATGCTTATTCTGAAGTTTTTCAGATTAAAAGTGAAAATAAATCTATTGTTTTGCAATTAAGCCAGGATTTTTTTTATAAAAAAAAGAAAGAATTGCTTGCTCAAAGCATGGAGATTATAAGACGGAGGGTAGATGAAAAAGGGACAAAAGAGATAGATTTGCAAATTCAAGGTGATGATTATATATTGTTACAAGTTCCTGGCATGGGCGATCCAAGCGACCTCAAGAAGCTTTTAGGTAGAACTGCAAAGCTTTCTTTTCATAATGTTAATGCAGATGGTGGTAATCCGTCTTTAAACCTCTTCGTTGATGGAAGTGATGTTAAATTATCTGTAGAAGCCAACCCAATTATCTCTGGTGATATGCTTGTTGATGCTATGGTTGTGATAAATGATTCTAGGCCTGTTGTAACATTTAAATTAAATAGTATAGGCAGCAGATTGTTTGCAGAGCAGACATCAAAAAATATAGGTAAGCCCATTGCAATTGTATTGGACGGCTTAATTATTAGCGCCCCCATAGTAAGTGATGCGATATTAACTGGTAGCGGGCAAATTAATGGGAATTTTAGCATAGAGTCTGCAAATGAACTGGCATTATTATTGCGTTCTGGTGCCCTTGCAGTTGGAATCAAGATTGTGGAGGAGAGAACTGTGGGACCATCACTTGGTGCAGATTCAATATTGCAAGGTGTGGTAGCAATGATTGCAGGTGGAGCTTCTGTTTTTATGCTAATGTTTTTAGTATATTATAAATTTGGTCTTATAGCAAATATCGCTTTAATAATGAACATAATCATGATGATAGCTGCACTTACAGTATTTGATGCAACCCTCACATTACCTGGAATAGCAGGGATAGTGTTGACTATTGGCATGGCAGTTGATGCCAATGTTTTGATTATTGAAAGGATAAAAGAAGAGATGTTAAATGGCAAAAATTTTAGATCAGCTATTAATGCCGGTTATCAAATGGCGCAATCTACTATCATCGATTCAAATTTAACAACTGTTTTAGCCGGTTTAATCCTATATTTTTTTGGTGTGGGACCTGTTAAAGGATTTGCTGTAACATTGGTGGTTGGTATATTATGCTCCATGTTCACATCTGTTAGCGTAACTAAAGCGATTACTGATGTAGTGTTGAAATTTGATAAAAACTTAAAGAATTCTCTCTGATATGTTGAATGTAGTGAAAAAAAAGTATTTAAATAGCACACTAAGCAATAAAATCACTATTTTGATTACATTTTTTGGAACCTTTTTACCATTAATTTTTGTCGTGAGTTTATCAATTGGATATTATAAAATTGGCATACAGTCTTTGTTTAATGAGCAAATAGGTAAATCTATATCCCAAACTGTTGAAGTAGCGCAAAGATATTTAAAAGAGCATAAAGAAAACATAAAATCTGATGCACTTGCTTTGGCTGGAGATGTAGAAAAAAATTTTTATTTTATATATGAAGATCCTGATTTATTTAGAATTTTTATAGATAAGCAAGCGGAATTAAGGAATTTATCGGAAATCATAATTTTTCACAGAGAAAAAGTTCTTGCTAGAAACTCTCTATCATTTTCCTTTACATTTGAGAAGCTGAGCGAAGCGGCATTGCAAGAAGTGGATAATGGGCAAAAAGTGGTGATATTAAGTGATACTCCAGATAGTGATAAAGTGAGGGCATTAGTAAGATTAGATGATATAATGCCTATATATCTTTTAGTTGGAAGGTATGTTGATCAGTCGATTTTGGACTATTTGCACAATACCAAAGGATATGCTGTGATATATAATGAAATGTGGGAGGATTTAAATTTAACGCAAAAAAAGTTAGCCAGCATCTTTCTGATATTTTTGATAGTGGTGTGTATTTTATCTTTATGGTCTGGCAAAAAACTAGCCTTTTTCATTACGCAGCCATTAAATCGCTTAGTTGATGCTACTGTAAAGTTAAAATCTGGAGATTTTTCTTATCAAATCCCTTATACGGATGGCAAAGATGAGACATCTGTTTTAACCCGTGCATTTAACACAATGACTTTAACTTTAGCTAAAAATCAAAATGATTTGATAGAATTTAATAGAATTTTGGATGAAAGGCGGCAATTCATTGAAAAAATAGTCACAGGTGTTTCAGCTGGTGTGATAGCACTTGATAGCAATGGTAAGATTGTATTAATTAATGACTTTGCTAAATCTTTATTGAAATATAATAATGTTGATGACTATTTGTATAATGTGATGCCAGAGATGAAAGATTTATTGGATATATCTATTTTTTCCACTACTGAAAATTCAGCCAAACAAATCAGAGTGATTAGAGATGGTTTAGTCAAAAATTTGCTTATCAGAATCGGGTTGGTTAAGGCTAATGACTTGATAAAGCATATTATTATTACTGTAGATGATGTGACAGAACTGCTCTCTGCTCAGCGATCATCTGCATGGGCAGATGTTGCAAGACGTATCGCGCATGAAATTAAAAATCCTTTGACACCTATAAGCTTAGCTGCTGAAAGAATTAAGAGAAAGTACTCTGATCAAATTGTTGATGATAAAGTGAATTTTGTGAGATATATTGATACAATATCTCGAAATATACTTGATATCGGGAAAATAGTTGAAGATTTTGTAAAATTTGCCAAAAATCCAAAACCTATTATGATGAGTCATAATATTAGCAAAATCATCAATGACGCTATTTTTGCGCAAGAATTAGTTCATCCTAGGATAAAATTCACGTTTTTTGATGAATTCGCAGGAAAATGCTTTGTGAGTTGTGATGAAACCCAGATTTCTCAAGTTATTATTAATATATTGAAAAATTCTGTTGAATCTATTGAGCAAAGACAAAATGATCAACCAAATGATCTTTGCTTCATTAATGTCAATCTTTATGATGAAGGAAAAGAGTATATCGGCGTTATAGTTACTGATAATGGCTTTGGTATTAATTACGATGTATTGGATAAAATATTTGAGCCATATGTGACAACGAAAACCAAAGGCACTGGGTTAGGTCTGGCTATTGTCAAAAAGATTATAGAAGAGCATGGTGGCTATATAATCATCAAGCCATTGGATGGTGGTGGTGTTGAAGTGAGGTTTACAATATATAAATTTAGTTAATTTTAATATAACAATTTGAAAGGAGAATATATGAAGAAAAATAATCAAAATATTGTACACAATAATATTTTTGGCATTATGATGATGTTATTACATGCTATTGCCTTATCAATACTTTATGCTGTGATGAAGGAGGTAACAAAGGAAATTAGCTCTAATTTAGCTGTATTTTTATATAAAGTTTCAATACTAATAGCAGTAATTCCATGGTGTATTTCTGGCGGCATTAAAGATTTAAAAACTGATAGAGTGGCGCTACATATCAGTCGTGGATTTTTAAGTGTATGTGGTGCATTATCTTTGTTTTATGCGATAAAGCATATAGGGCTTTCTGATGTGACGGCTGTGGCATATTTAGAGCATATTGTATTGTTGATTGTGGGTATTGTTTATTTTAAAGAGGACTTTACATTAATGAAATTTATGGTTGTGCTTATTAGTTTTTTTGGCGCTTTAATGATTATTAAACCAGATTATATATCATATTTATTAGGGGATGGTGCAATTTCAGCTGTAAAAATGAATTACTACTATATTTTTGTTTTTATGGCCATAGGATTTTGGTCCTGTAATAGCACGGTTATAAAGATACTTGGAAAAACTGAAAAAACAAAAGTTCAGCTATTTTATGTGATGTTATTTTCCTCAATCATTTCTTTTCCTGTTGCTTTTATGGAATGGAACACTTTTTATACAATAGGAATGCTGGAGTTAAAATATCCAAGTTCATTTGTCGCAATTGATACATTAGGGCTAAAGTATCATCATATCTTTTATATCTTATCTTTAGCACTGTGCTATTTTTTACATGTTATTGGACATTTTAAAGCTTTAAAGCATGCGGATTTATCAATTGTTGTGCCTTTTGAGTATTCAAGGTTAATTTTTGCTGCAATTCTCGGATATACATTTTTCTCAGAAATACCAAATACTGCCTCGTATTATGGATATTTTATGATAAGTATTGCAGGTTTATTACTATTTTTTTCTGAACATAAAAAACATAAAAAGAAAAAACTTGCTGAAGCTGTGGCCAGTGATATCTCGGCATAATAGGGCAATTATAAAATGGCGAGATTCAAGAAATATTACTTGCAAAACTTTGCTTTGGCCTTTACAAATATTTTATATTACAGTAGGTATTTAGAAAGAAAAGTATGTTAGAATTGTTGTTTTATGCTTTTGCATTTTCGCTTGTCATCGCATCGTTGTGTGTGATTTGTGCGTCTAACACAGTGCATAGGGTTTTGTTTTTAATCTTTGCTTTTTTTAATGCATCGGGAATTTTTATTATGCTGGGTGCTGAATTTATTGCTATGACACTTGTGATAGTGTATGTTGGAGCAGTTGCTGTGTTGTTTTTGTTTGTTGTGATGATGTTAAATATTAATGCATCTGAATATAAAAAGAGTGCAACAAAGCATGCAGTATTATCTGTGCTGCTTGCGTGTTGTGTTTTTGCACAGGTTGCTTTGGCATTGATCAATTCTGGCGAGTTGATGCCAAGTAAAAGATATGATGAAAATTATTATCAGAACAATACTTTAGAAATTGGAAAAGTGTTGTATACAGATTATGTGGTAGAGTTTCAAATTGCTGGTCTTATTTTGCTTTCAGCTATGATAGGTGCGATTTTTTTAGCATTAAAAAATAATGTATCATCAATTTCAAAAAGTCAAAATGTGTTTGAGCAAATGCAAAGAAATAAACAAAATAGTGTGCAAACAGTTAAAGTAAAAATAGGTGAGGGGGTTTCAGTATGATAGGTATATTGCATTTTAGCATCCTTTCAATAATCATTTTTTGTATTGGATTATGCGGAGTGATGATCAATAGAACCAGTATCATTAATATCTTGATGTCTATTGAATTAATGCTGCTTGCTGTTAATATTAATTTTGTTGCGTTTTCTTCCTATTTAGGGGATATCTCAGGCAATATATATGTTTTAATGGTATTGACTGTTGCAGCTGCTGAGGTGGCGGTGGGACTTGCGATTTTAGTGTTGCATTTTTATGATCGCAAAACAATTCAAGTAACAGATATCAATCAGATGAGAGGGTAAAATGGATATTGAGACATCAGCGCTATGCTTAGCATTTTCCCCTTTGGTAGGGTCATTGTTAGTTGGTTTGTTTATTAGATATATTAATGCAGCCTTTGCTCAATGCATAACTATTTCATGTATGGCATTTTCAACTTTATGCGCGATGATGATTTTTAAAGATGTTGTGATAAATGGCAATATAATACATGTTGTGCTATTTCAATGGGTTGATATAGGTCTTTTTCAGGCTAATTGGTCTATTTTCATAGATGTTCTGACATCAATGATGCTTATTCTCATTACTATTGTCTCATTGTTGGTGCATATTTACTCTGTTGGATATATGAGTCATGATCCGCACAGACAAAGATTTATGTCATATTTATCATTATTTACTTTTTGTATGATTGCACTTGTGACATCTGATAATTTTTTACAAATGTTTTTTGGATGGGAGGGTGTTGGTTTAGCGTCATATCTTTTGATAGGCTTTTGGTTTAAAAAAGCATCTGCCAATAATGCGGCAATGAAGGCTTTTATTGTCAATAGAGTAGGAGATTTTGGTTTTGCCTTAGGTATATTTATATGTTTTTGGTGTTTTGGCAGTATAGAATTTGAAAATTTATTTGCATCTATTCCATCTTTATGTGAGAAAAAATTTTCTTTTTTTGGATGTGAAATTTTGGTGGTTACACTATGCTCTATATTCCTTTTTATCGGGGCTATGGGTAAATCTGCACAATTTGGCCTTCATGTATGGCTACCTGATGCTATGGAAGGCCCAACACCTGTTTCTGCATTGATACATGCAGCAACAATGGTTACAGCTGGTGTGTTTATGGTGGCTAGATGTTCGCCAATTTTTGAATATAGCAAGGATGCACTGAATCTTATTACCTGTGTTGGTGCATTTACTTGTTTGTTTGCTGCAAGTGTTGCCCTCGTTCAAAATGATATAAAGAAGATCATAGCATACTCAACATGTAGTCAGCTTGGATACATGTTTTTTGCTTGTGGGGTTTCTGCTTATTCTGCAGCTATATTCCATCTTCTAACACATGGATTTTTCAAGGCATTACTGTTTTTAAGTGCAGGCAGTGTAATACATGCTATGTCTGGGGAGCAAGACATAAGAAAAATGGGAGGTATATGGAAAACAATACCATTTACATATAGCACTATGTGGATAGGATCTTTGGCATTAGCTGGAGTATTTCCTTTTGCAGGGTTCTATTCTAAAGATGTAATATTAGAATCAGCAATGGCATCAGGAAGTCCTTATAGCATATCTGCTTATTGGATAGGGTTGATGGCAGCGGTAATGACAGCATTTTATTCATGGAGGTTGTTACTTAAGGTATTTCATGGTCCAGTACATGCAAGCAAGGATGTCATGGATAAAGCCCATGAATCGCCTGTGACAATGCTGTTGCCCATAGCATTGCTTTCTGTTGGATCGGTTGTAGCCGGTATGCTAGGGTATTATATCATTGGCATAGTAGAGCCATCTTACGCCATATGGGGGGATGCTCTAACAGTCTTAGATCATAATAATTCGATAGCAGGAATTGATAATATAGAGCATATTTATGCATATTTACCAATTTTAGCAGGGATGATTGGCATAATATCTGCATATATATTATACAGTGATAAAAACAATTTTTTAACATTATTGATGAAAAAATTCCATATCATCTACAAAATCCTTGATAATAAATGGTATATAGACGAAATTTATCATATTGCATTTGTCAGGCCAATGAAAAAATTATCAAAATTTTTATCTAGTACAATAGATACAATGCTTTTTGATTCTCTTCCTAATGGTTTTGCATATCTATCAGTCAATTTATCAAAAGTCTTTAGCGTATTGCAGAGTGGATTTGTATATCATTATATTGTGTTTATGGTGGTTGGTTTAATAGCTTTACTAACGTGGATTATATTAATTTTTTAATTTTGAGTAAAAGAATTTATGTCTTCATTTGATTTGCCAATTTTATCTATTATTACTTGGATTCCAATTTTTTTTCTCGCATCAATTGCAATATTAGATTATTTATTCAAAATCACCGATAAATTTGCATATTGCATTGCGCTTATATCCTGTGCAAGTGTATTATATTTAAATATAATGCTTTTAAATGATTTTGATAAAAATTTAATAGGATATCAATTTACTGAATATAAAATATGGATCAAAGCATATAAAGTAGCATATTCTTTGGGAGTAGATGGGATTTCTCTTTTAATGATCACGCTTACATCTATAGTGATATCTTTATGTTTTTTCTCTGGATACAATTCCATTCATAATCGTCATAAAGAGTTTATTATGTATTTTTTAGCTATTCACACATTAATAAACGGTACATTTTTATCAACTGATTTATTTTTGTTTTATATATTTTTTGAAGCAGTATTAATACCAATGTATCTTATTATTGGTATTTGGGGTGGGGATAATAGGATTTATGCATCTTTCAAGTTTTTTTTATATACTTTAGCTGGTTCTGTATTACTTTTAGTCGGGATGATATATATTATGCTAAATGCACAAACATCATATATGCCTGATATAGCTAATATTGTAAGTAATTATTCAATTGATGTGCAAAAAATACTGTGGGTTTTATTTTTTATATCATTTGCTGTAAAAATGCCAATGCTTCCATTTCATACATGGTTACCAGATGCACATGTTCAAGCGCCAACATCTGGATCGGTGATATTAGCTGGTGTTTTATTAAAACTTGGTGGGTATGGTTTTCTTAGATTTTTAATACCATGGTTTTATGATGCATCTTTATATTTTGCAGATTTTGTAATGATAATCAGCATTATAGCTGTGATATACACATCATTGGTTGCATTGAGCCAAAAGGATATGAAAAAGATGATTGCATATTCTTCTATAGCGCATATGGGATATGTCACTTCTGGACTTTTTGCAATGAATAAAGAGTCTATATCTGGGGCGATTTTTCAGATGATAAGTCATGGCATTATTTCAAGTGCTTTATTTTTGTGCGTTGGAGTTTTGTATGATAGAATGCATACAAAGGAAATAGCACGTTATGGTGGGGTTGCAAATAAGATGCCGATTTTTTCTGTATTTTTTATGATGTTAGTTTTTGCATCTATAGGATTACCTGGAACATCTGGTTTTATAGGGGAGTTTTTATCTTTGATTGGTGTATTTGGAAGCAATGTATATTATGGATTTTTCCTATCATCTGGCATTGTTTTAGGTGCAATTTATATGTTACATCTTTATGCGAAAGTTTTTTTTGGTAATATTGTAAATACCGATGTAAAAACTATGAATGAAGTCAATATTAATGAAATTTTTATGATTGGCTCTTTAATTGTCATAATGATAATTCTGGGGTTATTTCCAAATATCATTTTATCTTATAGCAACATCTATATTGATGGATTCATTAAAGGATTAGGCTAATATGGCGCTAGAATTAATTATTATTGTTGTTTTACTGATGTTTTCTGCATTATTTTCTGCATCTGAAACAGCAATATTAACTGTATCGAAGTCAAAAGTGCATAAGTTAAAAAGTAATGGCAATAAAAAAGCAGCTATCTTATCGAAATTAAAGGAGGATAAAGAAGTATTAATCGGTGCAATACTACTTGGCAATAATTTTGTGAATACAGCTGCATCTTCTATTGCAACTGGGATATGCATCACTTTAGTTGGCAGTGGTGGTGATGCCTTACTTATAGCAACTTTCATTATGACATTTGTGATATTAATTGTATCTGAGATAATGCCAAAAACATATGCTGTAAGACATTCAGAATTTGTTGCAATCATGGTTGCGCCATTGATGAATGTGATCACTTATATATTAAAGCCAGTGTTATTTTCTATCAGTATTATTGTGAATAAAATCCTGATTTTGTTTGAAAAAAATATCCATAGTACTCATATAAGTGCATTAGAAAATATTAAAACAACAATTGATATATATCATCAAGAAGGTGAAGTTATCAGTGATTATAAATATATGTTAAGCGGTGTAATAGAGCTTGCTGAATTAGTTGTCAAAGAAGTGATGGTGCATAGAAATGAATGTTTTAGAATTAATATTGATTTACAAGCTCACGAGATTATAAGTATTGCGATATCAAGCCCTTATTCTAGAATACCATTATGGAGCGGGGATAGTGATAATATAGTTGCAGTTTTGCATATTAAAGATTTAACTAAGTTGCTTTTAGATAAAAAAGAGTTGAAAAAAGTGACAAAAAGCGATATACTGAGTGTTTTAAGAGAACCTTGGTTTATACCATCTACAACAAATTTAAATGCTCAATTGATAGCATTTAAAGATCGGCATCAGCATTTTGCCTTGACTGTAAATGAGTATGGAGAGCTTGAAGGTATAGTCACATTAGAAGATATACTTGAAGAAGTAGTTGGTCATATTGAAGATGAATATGATATAAATAAAAACATAGAGATTAAAGTCTATCCAGATGGCGCTATTATTGCAGGAGGCAATGTTTCAATTAGAGATTTAAACAGAGCAATGCAGTGGTCCATTAGCGATGCTCATGCACATACTGTAGGGGGTTTATTATTTCATATGGCGCAAGGCATTCCTGATATTAGTCAGACTTTTATTTGTGAAAACTTTAAAATTAAATTGATTAAAAAAAGTAAAAATAAAATTTTGAAAGTCAAAATTGATCCTATAAATCATCAATTAGATATGATGAAAGATGAGTAAACAACTTCTCCTGCCACTGGAAATTCCTAAGCAAAAATGGGAGCATGAAGATTTCATTATAGGCCTCAGTAATTTAGATGCTTTTAATGCAATCAATACTACTAACCTTTGGCTGCAAAATATCTTACTTATTATAGGCCCTGCAAAGTGTGGTAAGAGTATGCTAGCCAAGATTTGGACTGAAAAAACAGGTGCAATGATTTTTGCTAATACTAAGGAATTATATGAAAAAATGCCAAATTATATTGTAATTGATGATTTAGATGCAATAAATTCTGAAATTGAGCTGTTTTTACTGATAGAGTATGTTAAGCAAAACAATGCATTTCTTTTGATTACAGCTAAAAATATACCAAACTATGCATTACCAGACTTAAAATCCAGAATTAATGCAATTTTTAAAGTTATTATCAGCGAACCTGATTATGCGCTAATGCGCGATTTAATGTTAAAGAAATTTGCAGCATTACAGTTAGAGATTGACATATTTGTGACTGAATATATATTAAATCGCAGCAATAGAACTTATGAGTCAATTATTTCAACTGTTGATATTATCAGTATGTATTCCTTCCAATACAAGAAGCCTGTTACTATTAATGCAATGAAAAAAGTATTGGAGTTATAAATAATGAAAAAGTATTTTGAAAATTTTATTTATTTTAGAAAAAACATTTTTTTATGTCTTGTTTTGGGCATGACTAGTGGCTTGCCATTAGCCCTGAGTGGATCTTCAGTTGTTGCATTATTATATGAAAAAGGGCTAAATTTATCAACTATAGGGTTTATTTCATTAGTATCATCTGTTTATAGTTTTAAAGTGTTGTGGTCTCCATTTATAGACAGTTTTTCTATTCCACTATTGACTCGAAAATTGGGTAGGCGCAAATTGCAAATATTATTTATAGGCATTATAACATCTTGTGTGATTATTGTGCAGGGTTTTGCTATAAAAATGGATAATATACCATATATCGCATTTTTTGCTTTAATTGTTGCAATTTGTTCAGCATCCCTTGATATAGTAATAGATGCTTTACGGGTTGAGATGCTCGCTCAGCAAGAGCAATCAGCTGGTATCGCTACCTTTACACTAGGGTATAAGATAGCTATGGTCATTTCCGGAGCTGGAATGTTTGCAATTTCGCATTATCATGGTTGGGCGATAGCATTTTGGCTGATTGGAGTTTTGATGATGATTTTAGTCATTTTTTCTGTTTTGTTTATATCTGAAGCTGATTTTCATTCTCAAAACAATAATTGGCGCTCTTATATAATAAATTCTGTCGTAGGTCCTTTTCGAGATATAGTGAAAATGCATAATATTTGGCTGATCGTTGTTTTTTTAATATTTTTCAAACTCAGTGATGCTTTATTACTTTCTTTAATTTCGCCATTTTTGCTGAAGATAGGCTTTAATAAATTGGAAATAGCAGAGGTTGTGAAATTATATGGTATGATTGCCAGTATGGTTGGAGGATTATTTGGCGGGTATATATCATCTTTCATGAGTATAAGAAATTTTTTATTCATTTCTTTGATAATGCAGATGCTTTCTAATTCCATATATCTTGTAGTTTTGCATTATGGCTATAATTTAGATGTGTTAATCATCGCTACAATTATTGAATATATGTGTAGTGGTATTAGCGCTGCATCGTTGGTTATGTATATATCGGTACTATGCAATATTAAATTCACAGGAAGTCAATATGCCTTCTTTTCTTCTATCACGACATTAGGGCGCACTACAATATCAAGTTTTTCTGGTGTAATAGTTGATAATGTGGGATGGATGAATTTTATTATCCTGACAATTTTTGCATCTTTACCAGCATTGCTGTTGTTAAATAAAGTGGTTCCAAAATCTGAGAAAACATTATGATCTCTCGATTAAAAGGTGTTGTGGATGTGATTTTCTATGCGTCTTCTACATTAATATTAGATGTATCTGGTGTTGGGTATGAAGTATATATGGATGCTTTATCACTGCAGTGCTTGTCTGTTGGACAACATGTTGTTTTAGAGATAGAGATGTCGGTAAAAGAGGATCAGATGCGGTTATATGGCTTTATAGATTTAAATCAAAAGCATTGGTTTGCTTTATTACAAAGTATTCAAGGAGTTGGAGCGAAAGTAGCCCTTGCTATTTTAGGCAAAATGTCTATTTCTAAACTACAAGATGCTGTTTTATCATCAGATCACAAAGCCATACAAATGGTCCAAGGTATTGGACCAAAGCTGGCTTTAAGAATTGTTAATGAGTTAAATGGAATGCAGTCTTTTAAAAATTTACTCACAGGTATTAATCTAGAAAATACGACTGCATCGCATAATGATAAAATAGTAAGTGATGCATGCTATGCACTAGATTCTTTAGGATTTTCTAAAAGCATCTATTATAAAGTAATTTCTGATATTTTTAGCAATAATCCTGATATATCTTTGGAAGAATTGATAAGAATAGCAATTAGCAAGATGAATCAATAGAGTTATTTTTTAATTTATATTTCGCGCAATTATTATCAATGTGCCAGTTTACCAACTACACAGACTCATTCATATACGCATATTCCTTCATTGCAAAGCGATCTGTCATCCCAGATATGTAATCCAAAATAACAAGTGCCTTAGACGCATCAGATTCATCATGAGTGATCTTATTCTGCCATTGGGGCGGCAAAGCAGCATAATTATTCATATATCTATCGAACATATATCTCAACATATTTTGAGATCTAAGCATCACATCTTGAATATTGTAGTGACTATATACATTGTTCATTAAAAATGTTTTGATTATAGTTTTTTTCTCCTCTATAACATCTGAAAAACGCATAATAATAGAATTATTATCATAGACAGAATCAATGTTGCTGAAATTTGCAGTGCTTTGCATTGCTACGTTTATCACATCATTTATTAACACATCCCTTAAAAATAATAATCTTTCATGTAATGATAAATTTACATAGCAAACTTCATTAATAATTGGCAATTCCATCAGTTGATTCTCTGCAATAATGCCTGATCTAATGCCATCCTCAAGATCATGGCATATATATGCTATATCATCAGAAATTGATGCCACTTGTGCTTCAAGGCATGGATTTCTGATAGGGTCTATACCATACATTTGAATAGCTTTGTACATAGCTGTATTAATGTCAAAAGAACCATTATGCTTTGCGATTGACTCAATTGCGCATAAAGTAAGATTCAGGCCATTAAATCTAGAAAAACTATTTTCAAGCACAGTCAATATTCTAATTGTTTGCACATTGTGACAAAAGCCACCAAAGACTTTTGTCATATCATCTAACACCTTCTCCCCCGCATGGCCAAATGGTGGGTGTCCTATATCATGTGCTAATGCTACAACCTCTGCTAGATCCTGGTTTAAAGATAATTTCCTGGCAATATATCTTGCAATTTGAGCTACTTCTAATGTATGCGTAAGCCTTGTGCGATAATGATCACCAGCATCATTTAAAAAAACTTGTGTTTTATATTCAAGGCGCCTAAATGCTGCGCTTTGTATTATTCTTTGCTTATCTATTAAAAATGCCTCCTCATCTTTAATGTTTTTTTCATTAAAATAACGTTTTGCATTACATTTTGGCTCGCAGCTTAGCATTTTTTGCATTATTTATTGCGATTCACAACAAAATCAACGACTGAGATCAATGTATCAGCACTATTACCAAGAGGCAGTAAATATTGGACTGCTTGCTTGGCAAGGATATCAATATGAGATCTAGATTGCTCAATTCCAAGATGTGATACCATATTGATTTTGCCTAATGCCTTATCCTTTCGTACTGATTTCCCTGTTTCTTCCCTAGTACCTTCTGCATCCAATAAGTCATCTGTAATTTGAAAAGCTAATCCAAGATTTTTTGCATAAGACCTTAGCGCTTGCCTTTGCTGCTTGTTAGCGCGCCCAAGAATGGCTCCAGCCTCGCAGGAAGTGGCAAATAATTCACCAGTCTTCATTCTTTGCAATCTAACAATTTCATTGAAGTCAAGATTATTATGATTGGATAAAATGTCTATGACTTGCCCACCTATCATGCCACCATATCCAGCAGCATGTGAAATGTGCTGTATTAGCTCGATACGAATTGCAGGATCGCTATGTGTATTATCACTGGATAGCACAGAAAAAGCAAGAGTTAACAATGCATCTCCAGTCAAAATAGCAAGTGCTTCACCAAACATTTTATGGCAACTTGGCTGCCCTCTTCTCAAATCATCGTTATCTATCGCAGGCAAATCATCATGTATTAAAGAATACGAGTGTATCAATTCAATTGCTGCTGCAGTATTGATTGATGCATCCATGCTGATGCCAAAAACTTTTGCAACCTCTATAGTTAAAAATGGCCTAAGCCTCTTACCATTAGATAATGCAGAATACCGCATTGCCTCAAATAATGGCTTCTCCATCGTATCATATACAGAAGGAAGTAACAGAGCAATTCTCTCTCTCACAGCAATTGCTGCCTCTTCTAACCTTTGCTCCAACTCAAATAATATCATATCACAACTCTCATCAAAAACTTCTTTCACACTAATAAATATATAGGAAAAAACCTATCATACAATCTTTAATTTGACATCAAATACTTCGATTTGTTCAGCTAAATCTTTTGGTATTTTTGTTGCATCCTTAGATGTAGTGATCAGTTGATATCCAAACGATAATAATTCCATAATATCCGATGATTTATACATATAATGATCTGGAAAAAATGTTGTTTTTGCAACATTATACCCACTAAGCACTAATGTATCTATAAACCTCTCAGGATTCCCGATACCGCAAAAAACATGATATTCTACTGAAGGATCTGGTTTTATATCAGATGCCGCACATATAATACCTCGCGCTATATTTTGATCATCATCCATTATATCATTGTTACTAATATAGATAATTGTATTCGCCTTCATTTTGGCAAGCCATAGTGGTTCGCGCAAAGGCCCAAGAGGCAATAACTGCCCATTATGCCAATTTGCATAACGCCCCCCATCAATCAACAAGATACTGTAATCTTTGATTACATCATTATTCTGTAATCCATCATCCATAATCACAACATCAGCACCTTGTTTTGCAGCTTCTATACAGGCTGCATACCTATTTTGTGATATAAAAGTATCTGCAACATTACAAAGCAGTTTTGCCTCATCACCTACAACACAAACATCATCATTTTGACTGACATGCCTAACGCCACGGCACTTAGCGCCACCATATCCCCTTGTTACAAATGATACTGCCACACCATTTTCTTGCAATTGTTTTGCAAGTGTAATACAGCACTGTGTTTTACCTACTCCACCTACTGTAACATTTCCAACACATACAACAAAAGCTGGCACCCTTCTTGGTGTCGATATCATGTAGAAAATAATTAAATGCAGTAGAAAATAGATGGTGCAAAAAGGATATAGCATAAGCTTTGCAAATATATTATCACTCACCCACAATGCTTTTGCCAAATGATGCAATTTATTTTTCATATCATTCTTTTAAATTATCAAAAAACGATTTGACCTTAGAAAAGAAACTATCACTTTCAGGATTGCAGCTGTCACCAATCTCTTGATCAAATTGCCTCATAATTTCTTTCTGCTTTTGTGTTAAATTGACTGGTATCTCAATCTTCACTTGCACTATCATATCACCATAAGACGAGCTATTATACACAGACATACCCTTGCCTTTCAATCTAAACTGTGCATTATTCTGTGTGCCTTCAGGTATTGACAGCATAGCCTTGCTACCATCTATCACAGGTACTTCTATCTTACCACCTAAAACAGCTGTCGTGAGTTTTAATGGCATAGAGCAATACAAAGTGTTGCCTTGTCTTTGAAATAAGGAGTGCGGCTTAACATTTACAAACACATATAAATCGCCAGAAGGGGCACCTCTTTTTCCTGCCTCACCTTCTTTAGAAACGCGAATCTTGCTTCCATCATCTACTCCTGATGGTATTGTGATGTTTAAAGTTCTTTGTTTTAAAACAACACCTTCGCCATGGCATTTGTGACATGGATCCGATATCATTTGACCGCTACCACTACATGAGTGGCAAGTTTGCTCCATAATAAAGAAACCTTGTTGCATTCTAATTTTCCCTCGCCCATTGCAAGTAGAGCATGTAGAAGCCTTGCCAGATTTACTACCCTTGCCATTGCATGCATCGCAAACCACTTGAGACTTAAACTTGATTTGATGTTTAGCTCCCTTAAAAGCTTCCTCTAAAGTGATGCTAATGTCATACCTTAGGTCAGAACCCCTATTGACCTCATGTGGATTTGGCTGCCTTGCAGATCTTCTGCCACCCATCATCTCTTCAAAAAAACTGTTGAATGAATCAGAAAAGTCACCAAAATCTTGCTGATGGAATCCACCTGAACCTCCATTGCTAAAAGCTGCATGACCATATTGATCATACGCAGCTTTTTTTTGAGGGTCTTTTAAAACCTCATAAGCCTCATTTATTTCTTTAAATTTGACTTCAGCACTTGGGTTATCTCGATTTTGATCTGGATGATATTTTTTGGCAAGCTGTCTAAATGCTTTTTTAATTTCATCTTGGCTAGCACTTTTTGATACACCTAAAATGGCATAATAATCTTGTTTACTCATCTTGATTTGATACTTTAAGTAATGTTTATTATATATATATAGTTACGTATTTACATTTTTCAAGTACCTAAGCAAACTTTATTTGCGTTTTCGTACAATAGCCATTTTATAACGCTTTGGCTATACCTAAAATTTTATCAACATATTGCAATGCTTTTTGCTCATCTTTTTGCTTTACTGCAATGTATAACATATCAAGCGCATCACTTAGATCAGTAGGAGACTTAGTGTGCAACTCTAGTGCAAATTTCTCATCTGTAGTTAGTTTCTTATCGATGGCATTATCTTGAACATAAAAAATAGATTTGTGACATGTTTCATCCAATGCAGAATGTTCATTATATAAAACTTCATGTATTTTTTCACCTGGCCTTAGGCCTATGAATTCTATTGCGACATCAACATAAGGCCTTAAGCCAGAAAGAGATATCATTTTTTCCGCCAAATCTAAAACTTTTATTGGGTCTCCCATATCTAATATGTATGTGCTGCAAGCAGATTGCATTTTTATCATAGAGGCCTCAAGGACTAAATTAACAGCCTCTGATATTGTCATAAAATACCTTGTGGCATCTGGATGCGTTACTGTGACAGGACCACCTGCTTCAATCTGTTTTTTAAACAATGGAACAACTGAACCATTTGAGCCAAGAACATTGCCAAATCTGACTATATGTATTGGCATTATTTCATCTGCCATTTTAAAACACATAAGCTCTGCCAACCTTTTCGTCATACCCATAAAACTTAAAGGAGAAACTGCTTTATCTGTTGAAATAAATATAAAATTCTTTACTTTATACTTTTTGGACAATGCAATCATATTGCAAGTCCCATAAAAATTTACACTTAACGCCTGCATTTTATGCTCTTGCATCAATGGAACATGTTTTAAAGCAGCAGCATGAAACAAAGTATCAGGTGCATAAGTTGCAAAAAGTTTTTCACTATCATCATTATCCCTAATATCTACAAGCTTTGGAATGCACAAAACATTTGGATATTTCCTTTTACATAGCTGATCTATTTCGTACAACAGATATTCACTAGAGTCCATTAAAATAATTGTTCCAGCACCATGCTGGCAACATTGCATAGCTATCTCTGAACCAATAGAACCACCAGCACCAGTAATTAAAATGGTTCTGCCCTCAATAAATGATGTTATCTTATCGACATCTACATCTCTTTGTTTTCGAAATAATAAATCTTCTATCTCAATTGGTCTTAAAGCATATTTTTTATGATTTGATAAGTCATTGATATTGTATGCAAAAACTGCAACTGGTATCAAAAATTTTTGCGCAATTGTTGAAATTTTTGACAAAATATCAATCACCTTAGTATCATCATCTAAGATGATTTTAGATATTTTACCATGAATCTTGATTAAACCTTGTATCACGTCCTCTAAATTATCTGCCCCCCCTATAATTGGAACATCAGAAATCCTTCGGCCAATATCTTGATTGTTAATATCAACAATTCCTATGACTTTATAAGATGATGTGGCAGATAAGCTGTTTTCTATTAAAAATTTTCCAACTCTATAGCTGCTACCTATAATTACTGCATTATTATCTGCTATTTCCTTTTTTCTCCAGAATTCTTTAAAGCCATTTTTCGATAATAAAAAGATATATTGATATGTAATACGGGCATAAGAAGTAATGATAATTTGCAGCAACCAACTCATAAATAAGACAGAATAAGGTAAATAATCTAAAAGACTCGATACATATAAAATCATCACAAAAATAACAGAGGTAACACTAGAATACTTTGCATACCTTATAAAATATCTTAAACTAAAATGTCTCCAAACATCTTTATATATCGACAAAATAATATTGGCCGCACAAGCTGCGCAAGAAAAGCACAGTGCAAGCAATAGGTGGGTATTAAGATGCTCCAAAAACCAAGCAGTACCAAATCTGATGTTCAATGCAACTATATATAGAGCAAACGCCACAACGATATCAATCATCATAGAGATGAATTGTTTATAATGGGCCCAATTTATATATCGCATATCAAAGCAATAAAGTAACATATTCAGAAATGACATAATATTACAAAAACTCAGAACGCACAAGCAAGAAATTGAACAAGAGCAGGGCGACCGCCCTGGCAAGAAGAGCATTTATTTGTGGCGTAATGGGTGCTTATTTTGCACTAAATTGATCGCCTGACTACTTAATATCTTGGTGTATATTTGTGTGGAAGATATGCTTTGATGGCCTAGCAACTCTTGGACTATTCTTAAATCTGCACCATTTTGCAGTATATGACTTGCAAAAGAATGCCTAATTTTGTGAGGAGAGATTAAGCTTTTGTCAATACCAGCATGATTTGCAATCTTCTTAAGGCTCAAGAAAAATAACTGACGTGTTATTGGTTTTTTGCTAAGTTTTTGAGTTTGAGATATAAATAAATATGGGTTTATTTGGCATGATTTGAACTGGCTTCTGATATTTAGATAAGAATCTAGCATTTGCATTGTAGATTTATTGATAATCACCTGCCTCTCATTACCACCTTTGCCAACAATATTAATGGCTATATGTGCGCCACTTGATTGAGCGGGCGACGCAATATCTGAGATTTTTAAATTGATTGCCTCAGATATTCTCATTCCAGTTGAATATAGCAAATACAATATACAGGCATCTCTTGTGTATTTTGCATTTTCTACAGCCATAATTGTCGCAGATTTAATGAGCCTATCGATTTCTTCTACTGATAATGATTTGGGGAGGTGTATTTGAGATTTCGGATTTTTCAGATCTAGCAATGGGTTAGATACGATGATGCCTTCTGAATGCAAAAATATATAGAATTGCTTGATAGATGACATTTTTCTGGCTTTGCTGCTGTTTTTCTGCTCTAAAAAACACTTTTGCCCAAAATATTGGTTTATTATATTTAGATTGATGCTAAGATAAGAGATGCCTTGATGCTCAAGATACAATAAGAAACCTCTGATATCTCTCATGTAGGATTCATATGTATTTTGACTTACCCCTCTTTCTGCGATAAGGGATTCTGCAAAAGATTCTAAGTATACACAACTCATTTTTCACTTGGCAATTAACTTATCAGTAATATCAATAATTGTATTTTTCACTTCAGGAGGATTGGTGCTAATATTCAAATTTATTACATAAAAGAACGCTGCTATCAAGGCAAAAAGAGATATTATTTTAAATTTTGAAAGTTTCTTTTGCGCAGTCCGCGCTCCTCTAGCACTTCTTTTGAGATGATTGTATCCGTAGTTTCTTGACATTTATTTAAAATACTAATATTTGAGTTGATTATCATATTGGTTAAAAGTTATCTGTATGGTATACTATAAAATTATAATTATGGCAATCGTAAAAATGAAATTACTTATTGTAGAATCACCATCTAAAGCAAAAACTATCAATCAATACCTTGGCTCTGAATATGATGTCTTATCTTCTTATGGTCATATAAGAGCTCTGCCATCGGAAAATGGGTCGGTAAATACTGATGAGGATTTTCATATGCGCTTCGAAGTGATAGAACGATCAAAAAAGCATGTTGATAATATTATAAAGATGTACAGAAAGTGCTCTGAACTTCTACTTGCAACTGATCCAGATAGAGAGGGAGAAGCGATAGCGTGGCATATTTTAGATGAAATCAAGCAACGCGGCCTATTAGATGTTAAAAAACCAGTGCATAGAGTCGTTTTTAATGAAATCACAAAAAAAGCAGTGCTAGAGGCGGTATCGCATCCAAAGAAAATGAATGATAGCCTTGTGGATGCCCAAAAAGCAAGGCAAGCATTGGATTATCTTGTTGGCTTCACTTTGTCACCAGTGTTGTGGCGCAAGCTTCCAGGAAGTAGATCGGCAGGCAGGGTGCAATCTGTTGCCCTTAGGATATTATCAGATAGGGAAGAAGAGATAGAATCATTTAAACCCCAAGAATACTGGACAATTGAATGGATGTTTTTCAAGGCCGATGCAGAGGATATATCGAGCAAATTACAGGTTTTAAATGGAAAAAAATTAGAAAAATTTTCTATATCAACGCAAAAATCAGCAGAAGATGCTGTAAGTTTGCTGATGAAGACATCTTATAGCGTATCTAATATCGATAAAAAAGAGATAAAAAGACAGCCACCTCCACCTTTTACAACATCAACAATGCTGCAAGAGGCTGCAAAAAAACTGGGTTTTTCTGCCAAAAAAACTGCTAAAATTGCACAGGATTTATACGAAGGCATAAGTGTAGCTGGAAAATCACAAGGCCTTATCACTTACATGAGGACTGATAGTGTAAGCGTTTCAACAGATGCTATTTCTGCATCAAGGTGTGTGATTGAGCAAAAATATGGAGCTAATTATTTGGAAAAAAGCCCACGGACCTTTAAAAACAAGTCTAAAAATGCACAGGAAGCACACGAGGCAATTAGACCAACTGATTGGTCTGTAACGCCAGAAATTGCAGTCACATATTTAAGCGCAGATCATTACAAGCTTTACAACTTAATCTGGAGGCGTATGCTTGCATCACAGATGAGTTGTGCAATTGTTGATAGTGTTGGCATTGATATCTCTAGTTGCGATAATCAGCATGTCTTTAGAGCAACTGGCAGCACAATACGTTTTGATGGATATTTAAAGCTGTATCCAAAGCAAAGCGATAAGAGCGATGAAGTGATATTGCCATTACTATCGCCAGGAGAAAATTTAAGCTGCAAATCAATTGAGCCAAAACAACATGTAACTGAACCACCTGCTAGATACACAGAAGCAAACTTAGTGAAAAAGCTAGAAGAGCTTGGCATAGGCAGGCCATCAACTTACCCCTCTATTATAGCTGTATTGCAAGACAGAGGATATGTTGAAGTTGAAAGCAAGCGCTTTTATGCATTGCCAAAAGGTAGGATTGTAAATGCGTTTTTAACATCATTTTTTGTCCGTTATGTAGAATATGATTTTACCGCACACCTTGAGGATCTATTAGATGATATTGCAACTGGCAAGATTGGCTATAAGTCTGTGTTGCAAGAGTTTTGGGGTCCGTTTAACGAAACCGTTAAGGATGTGATGGAAATTAAAATACCACAAATACTATCAGGAATGGAGGGAAAGCTTGGCAATTATCTTTATGGCCAAAAAGATAGGTTGTGCAGCAAGTGCGGGGTTGGAAAATTGGAGCTGAAAAATGCAAAATTTGGCCCATTTCTTGGATGTTCTAACTATCCTGCATGCAATAATGTTGAAAAAATTGCCGGCTTAGAATCGCAAGATGATACAGGTGGTGATATGGTATTTCCTAAATCTTTGGGTTTAGATGAATTGAATATAGAATATATCATGAAAAAAGGTCCATATGGTGTGTATATTGAGTATAAAGATGCAGAAGGCGCTATAAAAAGGATTCCAATCCCTGCTGGTACAAATTGTGCTGAAATTGATTTGGCATATGTTAAAAAAATCAATCAACTTCCAAGGGTTGTTGGTGTTTCTGATCAATATGGCCAGATAAAAGCTGGAGCTGGAAGATTTGGTCCATATGTTGCATTTAAGGATGCTGCTTTAAATAAAATTGTATATGTTTCAATTAAAAAAGAGGATCCATTTCTAATAGATTTGCAAAAATCTGAGGATTTTATCTCAAAAAAGATTGCCTCCAGAAAAGACACTGATGTTGCAAAGCCCAGAAAAAAAGCTGTTAAAAAATGAATTTTCGAGAGGTGTTTTTTAAAAAATATTTAAAGAAAATTTTTGATTATATCAAAAACACATACGGCATTGTTATTTGTGTAGGTGCAGAACTGGAGTTCTATATTACTGGGGATTTTCAAGAAATAGAGGGAAGATTTTGCAAGGAAAACGGGATAATCTTTAAAAAAGAGCGCGGTTATGGGCAATTTGAAGTAATTTTTCCGCATTCAATGAAGATTCTGGATTTATGTGATGAAATGTATAGCACTAGAAATCAAATTTCATTTTATGCAAAGCAATATGGGGCTTCTGCGTTATTTACAGCAAAGCCATTTATTGAGGATTTTGCTTCAGGATTGCATCTCAATCTGAGCTTGCATTCTGTAAACGGTGGGAATATTTTTTTGGACACAGAAAAAAAAGAGAGGGAAAAAGTCATTGCTGGGTTACTTGATATTTCAGATGAAGCTGTGTATGTCTTATGTAAGAATGACAATGATTTTTTGCGCTTTGAACCACATTTTGATGGGCCAACTCATATTGCTTGGGGCGGCAATAATAGAACGGCATTAATTAGAG
>JACCDK010810885.1_pt1 | contig 25368 bp, 20 predicted proteins | sample 7445871 | NCBI WGS metagenome assembly JACCDK01 (sample SAMN15323436, study PRJNA562643) | freshwater metagenome | isolation source: river surface water | place: USA:Blue River Watershed | collected 2017-08-15 | reverse complement strand
TTTCAGAAATTTTCAATTCGTCCATTACTTCTGGGAATACTTTATTGTCACCTGCCCATGACATGTGCTTTAAAATGTTCATCTCAGCCTCAGCCACCGGAGTTGTTCTATTTTTGTAATCGTCAAATAGCGTTGCTGGCTCAGGGAATGTCTTATGCGTAAATTCTTCCAAGTGTCGCTCGGCAGGCAACCACGAACGGTGTGGTGCTTTATGCAGGTACATCAACATAAAGGGTTTATTAGGATCACGGTCTTTCTGCAACCAATCGAGCGTCATGTCGGTAATAATATCGGTCACATAACCTTCAACTTTGATATTACCCTGTTTTTTAGTGATGAAATCGGGATTGTAATAATTTCCCTGTCCGGGCAGAATTTTAAATTCATCAAATCCTTTTGGGTTATTTCCAAAGTGCAGTTTGCCAAACATCGCTGTTTGATAGCCTTCTTTTTGTAGGATTTGTGGGAAGGTAATGTTGGTGGTATCGAAGTCGAAATGATTATCGATTTTGCCGTTTAGGTGGGAGTGTTTGCCGGTCAAAATAGTTGCGCGCGAAGGCGCGCAAATGGAATTTGTTACTGAAGCCTGCGTAAAAAGCATCCCCAATTTAGCAATTCGATCGATATTTGGAGTCTGAATCAAACGATTATCATAGGCAGAGATTGCTTGGTAAGCATGATCATCTGACATAATAAAAATAATGTTAGGTCGAGAGAATTTTGTATTTTTTAATTGGGCATTCGCTCCAAAAATCATTGTACACAGGCATCCCAATAATAGATATTTTTTCATAGCTGAGGTCATTGAACAAACAATTTACAAAATTGTCCTTAATTTTGTGTCAACTATCACCTCCGGTTCTAAATTGAAAAAACTAATCATAATTCTTGGAAGAGAGCAACTCCACAAAGACTCTCAATTATATAATTTTCTATTTAAATCAATCGATAGGAAGAAATTTGATGTTCAATTTGATCCTTCGGATGAATTAAGCATTATTCACGAACGTGTCAAAAGTTTTGGCAATCATTTTAAATTTGGTCGCAAATATGCGGAATCAATCTATTCCAAATTGCTGAAATTACAATTTATTCTTCGCTACCAAGATTGGACGCTTTCCTATTTTAGCCTTTACAAACCCTCATTCAGAGATTTTGAATATCGTAAAACAGTTCTAACTCATTTTTTATTCAAACTATCTAAAGACCAAGAAGTAATCATTATTGGTCGATCAGCTGGTGCCATTTTGGCTACACAATTAGCTGATTCCTTTCAAATCAAAAAAGTAATTTGTTTGGGATATCCATTTAAACATCCTGAGAAAGCGGAAGAAAAATATCGAACGGAACATTTAGCAAAATTAAAAACGCAAACGATTATTTTTCAAGGAAAACAAGACCCGTATGGAAACATAGAATTGGGGAAACAATATTGCATTTCAGAAAAAATTAAAATAATTGAGGTAGCAACTGACCACGAATTTGTTAGAGCCCCAGAAACTCTTAAGCTCATTCAAACCTTTATTTATAAGGAATTACTCTCTTTTTAAATCCACGATTGTAGTTAATTTAGATGCCCCGGCGCCATTAAAATAGCCTGATACAGGTGGAATTTGGGATAAATCAAATGATGCAGCTAAGGTAATATGATTTCCACAAACTACTTCGTTTTGAGTTGGATCAAAGCCTCTCCATCCACCGCCAGGTAAAAAGACTTCTACCCAAGCATGTAAATTGTGTGACTGGTCAGGTGCATTTAAAGGAGAGCTTCCTATGTAATAACCTGAAACAAATCGAGTGGCAAAACCTTGAGCTCTACATATCGATGCAAACAAAACTGCAAAATCTCTACAAGACCCTTTTTTCTCCCTTAAAGTAAATAAAGGATTATTAGCATTTCCATGTTCTCTAAGTTCATATTCAATTTCCGAAAAAATGAATTGGTTCACATGCATTAAGAATGCAGAGGTAAAACCATTTACATTTGAATGAAGGGTGTTTGACAAATTGACAATTTCAGGAGCAAGGGTTTCATTTGATAAATAAGGCGATAAAACTTTACGATGTTCTAAATGATAATTCATGGGGAGCTTTTGACTCTCCTTTGGAATGAAGTAAAAATCAAATGGATTGTAGGGTTCCACCTGAACGGTAGCAACCATTTCAACAATCAATAACCTACTCGGGTGATGAAAAAAGGCTATTTGCTGAAAATTTCCTTCTGCATCCACATGTTCCGACACCTTATTTGGTTGAGGATGAATTTGAAGATTCCAAGTTTGAACTTCGCAAAATTTATCTTGCCTAGGATATAGATATAAACGTTGAGGCCCAAGATTAACCTCCTGGTCATACAAATATTCTAATCGATGAAAAATTGATGCTAACATTCAGAAAGAAGATCTTTCATCCAATCTTCGTTAATGGTTTTTAAAGAATTCCGTAAAGATAAATTCCAATCATCTGAAATCTTTTGCATATCCTCTTTATATAACCGCAGTTCTTTTGCTTTAAAACTACCAGATTCGTAAACCACCACATCAATTGGATAATCCACATCATTGGTGCTAAACTGCGTTGCATCAAATGATAAAAATCCCATTTTCAAGGCTTCTTTTAAAGACGTATCAAAGGTGAGATTTCTATTTAAGATTGGCTTCCCGTAATTTGAATTCCCAATAATTTGATATTTTAAACCATCATTAATTTCAATCCAATTCCCCTCAGGAAAAACCAAAAACAATTTGTGCTCAGAATCTTTTGGCATTTGTCCTCCGATGATGGCATGTAAATTAAATTGGTAGCCTTCCTTTTCTAACACTTCTCGATCTTCATCTGCAACTTTTTTTAACATTTTGCCAAATGCAGAAGCAGCTTCAAACATAAATTGATACGACTCTTCCTCTTCGGCGATTTTTTGATTAAAATACGTAATCGTTTTATCTCTAACCGAACGTAACCCCGCTGTCATGATAAACAAACTATGATTATTTATTTCATGAATTGAGATTTTTTTATTTGAATACATCTCATTGCCAGCAGTAATTCGGGTATCTGCAATTGCAATGAGGCCTTCTTTTACGGTAATACCTAAACAATATGTCATATGCGTAAAGTTATGAAACTGCTTTTAAATCAAAATAAGTACTGAAAATGGCAGCTCCTATTTCATTATTTTTAACTTGAAAATCATCTAAAAATTGATGTAAGCCCACCTGAAGAATATCTGTAATTTCTGTAAACTGTATATCAGACAACAGTTTTGAAAGTTTTTTTTCAGCTAGATTCGTATACCCATTATCAATAGAAGTTCCCGAAATTGCATAGAGTGAAGTTTCTGCTTCTTGTAAGCAATGAACTACTGATCTAGGAAAATTTTTATCCAAAATTAAAAACTCAACAATGTTCGAAGGGTTAATAACTTTATATTGTTGCCTAAACATATTATAAGCAGAATTAGATTTTAAAACCGAAGACCACAATAGTAAATCTAAAGGAGATCCAATAGCCTCAAGTGACGGTAAAAGTGTAAAATATTTAACATCTAAAAACCTGGTTGTTTTATCTGCTCTCTCGATGAGTTTACCAATCTGGCCAAAATGCCAACTTTCTCCTCTAGTAATTGTAGAATCCACAATTCCATAAAATAATTGGCTCCCGGATTTAATCTCCTCCAAAAATCCTTGATATTTGGAAATTTCCCAATCCCTACTCCCCGAAACACTATTTTTTACTTTCCAATAAATTCGATTCAAATACTCCCACATCTCTTTAGAAATACATTCTCTAATTGTCCGAGCATTTTCCCTGGCGATAAATAAACAAGATAAAATAGAATTCGGATTTCGCTCATCAAAAGTCATAAAATGCAATACGTTTTCACGATTCACTTCAGAATAATTGGCGAAAAAGTGCTGATGATCGGCTGTTGCCACAATTAAAGGTTCCCATTGTTCGGGAATATTGGACGGAAGATCCAATGCAAGATTAAAGTTAACAGAGATGAATCGGGCATAATTATCTGCTCTTTCGATGTACCGATTCATCCAATAAATGGAATTGGCTACTCTACTTAACATAAGATTATAATTTAAATGCTTGACTATCCTTTCGGATAAATAAATTTAGGATTTTTTTGTGAATATCAAATTAAAATTGATTCAATTTTAATTTTTAAATAGATAAAAATATAATTTTTCAAAGATTTATCATTGAAATTCAATCAATTTTAAAATTTTATATTCAGAATTGAAAAATAATGAATTTAAAATTTTTAACTTAAAGTACGTCAAGCATTTAAATACAAATCGATTATGAATTTCTCATTTGCATCCTATGAAACGGAGGGATATTTCGATGAAATGATTTCCTCTGATGGAAAGGTCCGAAAAGGGTATCTTCCATTTAAAAAAAGAGTTGAAGAATTAAGCACAGAAGAATTTGTAAGAAGGCAGGCCGCTGCGGAAAAGGCATTGATGGCCATGGGAATTACCTTCAATGTATATGCAGAAAATGAAGGTACAGAACGAATAATGCCAGTCGACATCATTCCAAGAATTGTGGAAGCAAAAGAGTGGGACAAAATTGAAAGGGGATTAGCTCAGCGAATAACTGCGTTAAATCTTTTCCTAACAGATATTTACTCCAAACAACGTATTTTAAAAGATGGTATCATTCCTAAAGAAGTAATTTTTTCTTCTAAAAATTACTTACACCCCTGTAATGGAGTTATGCCTTCAAAAAACCGATGGATACATATTACAGGTTCTGATTTAATTCGAGATGAGCAAGGAGAATATATGGTTTTGGAAGACAATTTAAGATGTCCTTCAGGTGTATCTTACATGCTTGAAAACCGAGAACTATTAAAACAATCTTTTCCAGAGGTTGTAAGTAAAACTAATATTCGACCGATTTCAGATTATGCTCACAAATTGCTTGAGATGTTGAAATTCATCAGCAATCGTCCAGATCCAACCATTGTGGTGTTAACTCCAGGTATTTACAATTCGGCCTATTTTGAGCATTCCTATTTGGCTCAACAAATGGGGGTTGAATTGGTAGATGCAAGAGATTTGGTGGTTTCAGATGGATACGTTAAAATGCGAACAACGAAAGGATTTCAAATTGTAGATGTAATTTATCGAAGAATAGATGACACCTATTTAGATCCATTGGTTTTCAATAAAAATTCATTAATTGGTATTCCGGGTATTTTCGAGGTTTACAAAAATGGTAATGTAGCATTAGCGAATGCTCCTGGAACTGGAGTTGCTGATGATAAGGTAATATATGCTTATGTTCCTCGAATCATTAAATATTATTTAGGAGAAGACCCCTTATTAAAAAATGTACCCACCTACCTTTGCGACGAGGAAGAAGATCGTAGGTATGTCTTAAATAATATTGAAAAATTAGTTGTAAAAGAGGCTAATGAAGCGGGGGGATATGGTATGTTAATTGGTCCAAAATCTACTGAAGAAGAACAAGAGAAGTTCAAAAAATTAATTCTTGAAAATCCACGAAATTATATTGCACAACCAACAATTTCGTTGTCTAGAGTCCCTTGCCTAATTGGCGAACAAGCTGAGGGAAGACATGTGGATTTAAGACCATATGCGCTATTTGGAGAAGATGTTCATGTAATTCCAGGTGGACTTACTCGAGTTGCCCTTCGAAAAGGATCACTTGTGGTTAATTCATCCCAAGGTGGTGGATCAAAAGATACCTGGGTTCTAAATGAATAAGGAGACGATTGTCTCTTTATTCATTTAAAATATCATCGGAAATCCCAAGCAAACAAAAATCATCCATACCAAATAAATTGGCAAGTAATTCACTATTGCTTCTTGTACCTTAAAGGACGATTTTTTGCCAAATACAGCAATCAATAATTGAATGGCTGTCAAAACCAAATGAATTAACATCAATACATTGCTTCCCAGGACCGCAGTACGATTGGCACTAAAGCCCAATTCGGTAATTCTTTCTAAAATGGCATATAAAGCAACACCATTGATACAGATTGCCACTAGACTTAATAAGCACACAACAAGCGTTCCGAAAGTACGTTCAGCGTTGTTTTCTTGATTGGCAACGGTAAAAAAGATCAATGCTAAGACAGCCACTAAAACCCCATTAAATAACAATAAAAAATCTCTGTCGCGAACTGATTGGTTTTCATTAACCAAAAAAGCAATGAAAAATGCCACTAAAGAAACCAATGCTAATGGACTAAAAATTTTGGCGATGATAGGTGAAATTTTAGAAACCAAATTTGCATTTGATTCCAACAAATACGCTCCAACAACTGGAACAGGCGCTAACAACCAAAACAAAACATATTTTGGATAGAATTCACCCATTTTAACTTGAATAGCCTCAAAGAGGTTTATTGTCAAAGCACTGAAAAGTCCAACACTTAATAAGATTAAGCCTGAAATGATGATTAAGTCGCCTACATACTTTACGAATTGTATGCGATGAGTTGCTTGATTAAAATCACTCCCCAACCTTGAAATTGCCACAATAAACGCCATAATTCCTGCTAAATGAATCGCACACAAGATAAAAATTGCTTCTGAAGCATTGGCATATACATAACTGATATATCCTGCAAAAGACAAGAATACAGTTGTTAAAATTCCAACCACTCTAATTTCTGCCTTATTAATCAATGTTGAAAAAATAGCAAGTCCACCGAACAAAATGATGCTAACGTATTTACCATAATAGGCCTCTTCATTCCAACCTGTAAATCTTGGTAATTCCATCAAAAGCCCCATAAAAAAGGCAACAACAACCAACAACCGCCAGTCGACAATTTGCTTAATGGCCGCCACAAAATGTAAACGTTCCTGCCAAAATTGAGCTATTGGCTTTTCAGAAATTTCTGGATAAAGGGAATCAAAAGATTGTTTAAAATCTTTTTTGTCTGATTGGTATAATCTTTCTAATTCAGAAGGATTCTCAATTTGAAGAAGGATTTCTTGTTTCATGAGATGGGAGTTTTATCGAATACAAATTTAATTTGTTTTCAAATAAGCGCTTCTCCGTTCTTACGCTAATTCCTCCACTTATCCGCTTATAAGCTAAATGCGACGTATAAATTGCCTTTTGCTGTTCCCAACTTAGTCCCTCCACAAGCCAAAACCACGTATTGCTTTCCATTGACCATATACGTTGATGGTGTGGCGAAAGAGGCATATGGTAATTTGTATTTCCATATTTCCTTACCCGTTTGTGCATCATAGGCCCTAAAATAGCCATCTTTACTTGCGGCAATTAATAATAGTCCATTTTCAAATAAAATGGGACCGCCATAATTTTCTGTTCCGGTTCCTTTAATTCCTTTTGCTACGAGTAGCGGTTCATCGCCAAAATTCACTTTCCAAAGGTATTTACCTGTGTTTAAATCAATCGCATTAAGCGTTCCCCAAGGTGGTGCAATACCTGGCAAACCTTCTTTATCCACAAATTTTCGGTATCCTGCCATTCGATATAAAATGGGTGAATTATCCTCTGCTTGTTTGCTTTCTGTCTCTTTTGAGGCTTCTTTCATTAAGAAGGCAACCAAATTATCCTTATCCACTCCTTTAATCTGAGGAAATCCTGGCATCATTCCTTTGCCCGATGAAATGATGGTATTCAAAAATGCTGCATTTCGTTTTTTGTAAATATCAGCCAATTTTGGATATCCCGACGCTGGATTACCCGAAAGGTCATTTTTATGACACATAGCACAATTGTTTCGGTATATTTTTTCTCCAGGATGATCAAAAACCAATCCTTTTCCCACCTTATCCATTTTCTGGATCCAAGGCATTTCATTGCTATTAATATAAATAATGCCTTTACTTGGATGTGCCGCAGCTCCACCCCATTCGCCTCCGCCATCAAATCCGGGTAAAATCATGGTGCCTTTTTCAGACGGTGGTGCAAACCACCGTTTATCTACACTTTTGAAAATCGCTGTCAACTGAGCCTTTTCAGAAGAATAGGGATTAATATCTGACCAATTTAACTCGCTTGCTGCGCGCGCGTAAGGTTTTGGCAACACAGGTCTGGGTTGTGTAGCCCAGGTCGCCTCTCCTTTCAAATTAGAATTGGGAACGGGAACCTCCTGAATATCAAACAAAGGCTTTCCGGTTTTACGCTCGAAAAGGTATACAAATCCTTGTTTGGTAATTTGGGCCACTGCATCAATTTTTTTACCATTTCGAACTACTTGAATCAAGTTCGGAGGAGCAGGAATATCTCGATCCCAAAGGTCGTGATGTACAAATTGAAAATGCCAAAGACGCTTTCCTGTTTTGGCATCAAGTGCTAGCAAGCAATCTGAAAAAAGGTTTTGACCTTTTCTATTGGCTCCATAAAAATCGTATCCTGCCGAACCCGTGGGCACAAAAACGATGCCTGTTTTTTCATCAACGGCCATGCCTGCCCAATTGTTTGCAGCTCCAACATCTTTGTTTTTATAGGCATTTTTGGGGAAAGTTTGATAGCCAACTTCTCCCGGATAAGGAATGGTGTGGAACGTCCAAACTAATTTTCCCGTAATCACATCAAAGGCTCGAATATCGCCAGGTGCGGCATCTTCTCCCTCGGAAAGTCGGAGAGGCATGATGATTAAATTTTGGTAAATCGTACCGGGGGTGTTAGAAATAATAAATTTATCCTTAGCGATGACAGGTAAACCGGAATGTAAATCTATTTTTCCATTGGTTCCAAAAGATGGAATGGGTTTACCCGTTTGTGCGTTAAGCGCCCATAGATTTGAGCCAACAGTATATAAAATGCGTTCTTCGGCTCCGTTTGTCCAATAAGATACGCCTCTGCTAGTACTTGCACCGTGTTTGAGCGATTCTTCAAATTTCCATAGTTCTTTTCCGGTAACAGCATCTAAAGCAAAAGCTTGTACGGCTGGACTTACACCAAAAACGCGACCCTTCACAATAAGTGGATTGGTTTGCATTTGTCCGGAATCCACACAGGCGTAGGTCCATGCTACTTTTAATTGATGTACATTTTCTTTTGTAATTTGATTGAGGGTACTAAAGTGATTGCGATCTTTTCCACCAAGGTATTCGGACCAATCTTGGTTGGAATTCTCAAATGAAAAAGCCAATACAAAACAAGAAAAAATGGAAGCAAAAAGAACGAATGGTTTCATGACAAATTATTTATTGCCTATATTTTCTTCTGGTAGAATTTTGTAACATTTTTTTGTTAGAAAAATAAAACTTGGCAAATATGTATATAGAATCCAGATTTTACGAGTTAACATTTTTTGATTATAAAGGTCATCAAAAATTCGTTTCCCTTCAGAAATATTTTTAAAGATTTTCCAACACCAAAAAATTGGTAAAAAAATACTGTAATTTAAATAAATAAGAAGCAATGGTAAGAGTCCATAATTTTTTCGAATCCACAAAAAATTGGATACTTGAATTTGTACTGAAAAACGATTTCCCCACGAATCATTTGCTCTAGTGTATTCGTTACCTTGAATCAAATGAATAAAACGCACGTCATTTGAATAGGCTAATTTTCCTAATTGATAAAGGCGAAAAGATAAGTCGGCATCTTCGGCATACATGAAGAATGATTCGTCCCATTGTCCGGCTTTGTAAAAATTTTCCCTTGCAACCAAGATAAATGCCCCCACTAAATTATTTGTTTCTCCTTTTGAAAAGTTTTCTTTAGGTAATAGGGCAAATAATATTTTTTTGAAAAATGATCCCTGTGGAATAAAATAAAAATCTTTCCGAATGTCGTTTAAAGATTGATAAAATGGTATTTCTTTTTCGTTTTTGTCCAATTGAATTCCACCAATAGCAACAAACTTAGGGTCTTTTTCAAGAAAGGAATGTGCATTTGCGATGGCATTATCAATTAGTAAAGTGTCGCAATTTAAAAAAAGAAGGTATTTCCCTTTTGCATGTTTAGCTCCAATATTATTGGCTTTTCCAAAGCCAAAATTTCCACCGGCGTTAATCCATTGCAATTGTGGAAATTGCTCAAGTATTAATTTGTTATTCCCCTCTGTAAAATAATTGTCGACGACAATTAATTCATAGGAAATCCCCGACGTATGTTGTTCTATGCTTTGTAAACAATTAAACAAATAATCTTCCGACTGGTAATTAACAAATATGATGGAAACGTCGATCAACCTGAATTAATTAATGAGTAAACAATGATACAAATTTTTGGAATTCTTCTTGATAGGTAAATGGAATTGTTCCGTTATTTTGAAAATCGGATAAATGGCTTGACATATCCAATATCATTTGAGCAATTTTTTCAGGTCTTGCATCGTAACAAATTTGTCCATTTGAGCCATTAACAATTAATTCTGCACCACCAGAATTTAATGCAATGATTGGCACACCAAATGCTGCGGCCTCTAGCATGACAAGCCCCATGGATTCTTCACGTGAAGTTGAAACGAATATTGAAGCACTTTTCACCAATTGTAAGTATTCTTTTTCTGTTTCAGTATGAAAAAATTGTATCTGATTTGTATGCGTATTTTTTGATTTTATAACCTCTGCAAAAGCGTTATCAGCAAAGTTACCTAACCAAATACACTCAAATTTATCCTTTGGTAAAAGAGCCGCTACTTCATAAAATAAATCTGTTCCCTTGCGATAACAGATTGTTCCAGAAGAAATAATACGAATTTTTGTAGATGTGAGAGGAGAAGTTTTTGCAAGCAAATTTTGTAAGCGCTGTTGATCGATTGTCGAATTAATTACCGATATTTTTTTTGTAAAATAAGGCGTGAAAATTTGTTGCACTAAAGGAGAACAGGCAATTAAATGATCACAATTTTCCAGAAGTAATTTAAATTCATTTGTATGAAGTGATTCAAAATTATATAACAATTCATGCACGTGAACAAAAGTATCTACCATGAAGTTTGGTTTATACTTTAACAAATTTAAATTCGCAATTGTATTAAAGTACCATGAATTCGCACCATAATCTTTTTGAATTTTTTTAAGTCGATTTCCTATGATATCTACTCCCAAATGAAAGGATAATTTGTCTGAAATAGAGAATGATGTATTGAGATAATAAATGGGAATATGTGAAGGAATTTCACTAACTAATTCACCCCCTTTTTCAATCAATACAATTCCAATATCTATTTTTTTAGTTTTATCTACATCAAGAATAAAATTAAACAACAAGGTTTCAGAACCTGTGCGATTTAAGTTATTCATGAAAAATAAAACTTTTGAATTCATAGATGATTTTAATGTATAATTTTTTAATTAATCCTTCAATTTACTAAAAATTAGAGTGAACTTTATTAACAATTGTGTTTAAAATTCCGAAATCACATGAATTCAAAAGTAAATCGATTTTTTGTAGAGGTTAAAAAATGGAGTAAAGAATTAGAGGTTCTTCGAAGCATCTTGTTGGATTATGCATTTGAGGAGGAGATGAAATGGAACTCTCCTTGTTATACACGGAATGGGAAGAACGTGATCATTATTCAGGGATTCAAAGAATATTTTGCCATCATGTTTTTCAAGGGAGCTTTGTTAAAAGACGGTAATCATCAATTAAGGCAGCCAGGAGAAGTGCAAGCAGGAAGGCAATTTAGGTTGAAAAACATGGAAGAGCTTGTTGAAAAAGAACAGATCATTCGACATTTTATTCAGGAAGCGATCGTGATAGAAGAATCTGGTGCAAAAGTAGATATGAAAAAGCCAAATGACTTTGAAATGCCAGAGGAATTGTTGACTTACTTCGAACAAAATCCAACTGTTGGTGAGGCTTTTTATCAATTAACGCCGGGTCGACAAAAAGCCTATGCAGTATTCGTTGCTGGTGCGAAACAGTACCAAACAAAATTAGACCGCATTGAAAAAAATGTGTCAAGAATTTTAAAAAAGAAAGGATTAAACGATTGTATTTGTGGACTTTCAAAACGAATGCCCAATTGTGACGGATCGCATAAACACCTTTAATCTTTGATTAATTTAAAGACTTCTACCTTATTGGTATCAATAGCATTCAATTTAACCACATACATGCCTGGTTTAAATGAAGAAATATCGAGTAATTGATTTGAAATATATTTGTTTTTTGCCATTAAAATTCTTCCCAACAAATCTGCAACGTCAAGCGTTACTTCTTTCCCAAACGATTGATCAAATTCTACTGAAAAATAATTTTGAGCAGGATTTGGAATAATTTTTGTGGGTTTCGATTCAAGACTATTCCCTAACACAATTTCTTTAGTAGCCTTTATGGTCACTTGTAGTTGTCCATAGGTATATCTGTTTAATTGTGTATCTTCAATTTTATAAGGTAAATAATAGGTGGAGTCCTTTCCGACTTTTTGAAGTGCATTAAGCACTATTTTATTCCCTTGAATCAAAAAAATGTTTTGCGTTTTAGTGAATGAAAAAACCATTGAACTTGGATCTAGTCCTACAATTGGTAGCGTTTTGTAGTCGCCTACTTTAGAGTTGTTATTAAGTTCCCAAGCAATCGGATTTTGATGGTAATCTGCTACTTTTTTACCAAAATGTGATTGACCACTAAATAAGGCAACGATTTCAGGTTCGCCATTTTTATCAAAATCATTTAATTCAAAATAATTATATAAATAATCGTTTGAAGAAATGTCAAAAAACTTTCCAATCGAAATCATTTCAAATCCAGAAGAAGTTTGTTGATAATATTGAAAGTCTCCAGTATTATTCCAAGTACCTGCCCAGTTCTTAGGATTTACCCAATTATATTTTGCGGGGTCTCTTAACATAAATCTTGGTATTAGATCTAATTTCCCGTCGGCATTTAAGTCTTGAATACTAAAAGTGGAACCTTCATTAGAAAGCATGATTGGTAAAATGTTTGAGTTATTTTTAAAATATACCGAACTCACATCTTTTAATTCGCCCTTGTTAATTTCCAATACTTTAAAAATAGTCTGCGTTTTAAGTTTTGCTTCGTCCGTTTCTCCGGTATAATCTCGTGAAACAACCAATACAATTTCATTTTTACCATCTTTATTCAAGTCCGTCACTTCGGCTTGTGTGATGTCATATGACATCCAATTATTTGAACTAAACTCACTTGAATAAGGGAATACATCTACAGGATTGTTGATATCAAATTGATTATTGCCTATATTTTTAAAATATACGAATCGGTTGGGAACACCTTGTTGAAAAGATTTAAAATAAACTAAAACATCCTTTTTCCCGTCCTGATCTATGTCAATTAGTTTGTCGACAAATGACTGAGGCGAACGATTCTGTGATTCTCCAAAAATTGTTCGTACCAAATCGCCGGAAAATGTAGAGGTTGCGAAGACCCCTTTCCCATCATTGATGAGGGTCATTAACTGCCCATTTTGTGCCTTATGCACAATGTCATTGTCTCCATCGCCATCGGCATCGCCTACGGCTCCTTGAAATACGCCCGTAAGTGCAGTGTAGGCAGGAATATTTTTCTCCTTACTTCTCCATTTTTCGTTTTCAATTTGATAATAATAAAATCGCTTTGAATACATGACCGAATCATATTGAGTGGCTTGTCCTCCCGTACCTTTATAATCAACATTTCTTACCATCCCCAATTGTGTTGCAATAGCCTCCCAATTGGGTTTTGAATCTACATGGTAATGTTCCCCCCAACCAACAATTTCATTTTTCTTATCTCCATTTAAATCGATTGATGTGTAATCATCTAAATTATGAATGAGAGATGCAGGTTTTGAATTAGGTGATGACGAATCTTCATATGAAACGTCCAAAGTCCACGGCCTATTTGAATAGTCTGCTTTTTTTACTCCCACATAAACAGGGACCATCAGGCCCCGGCCAATTTGTTCCATTTTCCCATTCACATAAATTTGGTCATTCCCAAAAACCATATCTTCTATTCCATCTGAATTTAAATCATAAAACAACCCTATTTCTTTTAATCGAGTAGGGTCTAATATTCTAATTCCTTTGGATAAAAGATTTAACCCTTCTCCAATTTCTTGAAAGTGATAATAATTATTATTAAAAATTTTATAAAAATGCGTTTTCGCATTTTTATATTTAATCGTTTGTGGACCAAACCAGATATCTAGTTTCAACGATTTGTCGACCTTTGAATACACACTCAATTTGGGAATAAAATTATCAGCAGGAGAGTTATCGTTAATTTTTAAACTAATAAAACTATTTGCTACACCTTCTGTACCCGATTTTTTTATTTCGCTCCATTGATTGGTAAACTCGACATTATTTAAGGTGTCTATAGAAACAAATAAGTCTTTGTTTTTTAAACTTACATCAGAAATATCCAATTTGTATTCCTTGTTTGAATACCACCAAATGTGTGTTTTATTGGTTTTATTAATTTGAAATCCAGAAGGAGAAAGACTTAAATTGAAACTTGTTTCTATATCTTGAGCAATAGAAACTTGAGAAAGCAAAAGCACAAATCCTACACACAGGATTTTTTTAATGACACCAAAACTCATATATTTTTAGACTAATATTACAAATAGAAACAATACCCTTACTTGGAAATAATTAATAATCCTAAACCCAGGGTATATAATAATAACATCAAATTTAATTTATTTTTTGTGGCCTTCCCTGCCGACTGAAACTCTTTCCACACATAAATTCCCCAAATAGCTGCAACTAAGGTGGCGCCTTGTCCTAATCCGTAGGAAAGAGCGGGTCCTGCTTTTTCAGAAGCTAAAATGGAAAACGCCATTCCTACAAACCAAATTAACCCCCCTAAGATTCCCGTTAAATGATCTTTGAATGTTCCCCCAAAATAGCTTGAAATCGATAATGAATTTCCTTGAAATGGGAACTTCATCTGAAGAGAATTTAATAAAAAATTACTCGCCATTAATCCAACAGAAAACATAAACAAGGCGGTATATGGACTTAATTTACCAACTTCGGGCACAGCAAAATTTGGAGACATTGAAACGGCTACATATTTGTAAAAAAATCCCATTAATGATCCTGCAATGAGTGCTAATAAAAGCCCTTTTGATCCTTTTGATTTTCCTAAGACGTCTCTATAAGCCATGGCGTTTAGAATAATTGCTGCCACAATGAGTAAAACCCCTACACCAATCAATGATAAATCGCCAGCTGGGTTCTCCAAATAATTCGTAATCACACCAACGACAAGGGCTAATCCAATTCCTACAGGAAAAGCAACAGCCATGCCCGCGATTCCAATCGCAGCTACTAATAAAATATTAGCAACATTAAATAACAACCCACCTAATAAAGCGGATTGTAAATTTGAAGCATCTGCTTGCGCTAAATCTTCTAAAAAGCTTCTTCCTTCTGCACCCGAACTGCCCAAAGTAAAGGCCAATAAAAGTGAACTTAAGAGGACTCCAAATCCATAATCCCAATAATACAATTCAAAACGCCAATCTTTGGAGCTAAATTTTTGAGTATTTGCCCAAGATCCCCAACAAATCATGGTGATCACGCAAAAAAATACAGCAGTAGAATAACTTTGAAGAATAAACATATCTTATCGTTTTTTATATACAATTACGTCTTGCAACTTACATTCAAAACCAGGAACCTGATTTAATAATTTAAGCTTTACTTGATGTTTGCCCTCTTGGAGTTGATAATTCCAAGTTAATTCATGTCTTCGAGTGGTGAAAGATACAGGAAGCTTCACTTTTTCAAATAATTTTCCATCAACATACACTTCCATTTCAAAGAAATCTGGTAAGGTAACACCCCATTTTGACGCTTCTCCGCGTACCACAAAACCAGTGCCTGTAAAAGAAAATTCTTGTTCATTTGACAACACTTTTCCTAAATTAATTTTTTCCTTAGGCTCTAAACCAGCAAAACTTTCTTCATAGGGAACCGTGGCTATTGGCGTTTGCGGGATAAGGATTTGCGAACTGTTAATTTTACCGCCATGGTTTTCGATATTTTTGATGGCTTGCTGATAACTCAATTCATATACCTTATTCAAAGAAGTAGTGGTATATTTAAAATCAATATCTTCTGCTTCTTTTAGTCCTTGTTTCCAATAAGCAGGAATTTGATCATACCCCAACATCACCCCTAAAATACCTGCTGCAGAAGAAGGATTGCAATCTGCATCTTGTCCACAATGGGTAGCCACATCAATTGTTTTGGTAAAATCTCCATTGCCATATAATAAACCCATTACTACATAGGCCGAATTCACCGTTGCATCAATATTGAAAGGTGCATAGACACCATCCGGACAACCAATATCATCTGTATATTTCTTCTGAACTTCCAGCCAAGTTTTGGTCCAATCAGTTGGATATTGCTTATGCCATTTGATAACATCTGCTATACATTGATAATACTTACTTTGTTTTGGAATTGTCTTTAATGCCTCGTTGACAACTTTTGAAATATCGTTGTATAAAAACGCTTGCGAATAACATGCCCCTAAAAACACTCCACCATAATAGCCATCCCCATAATTCATAATATGACCAATTTTATTGGAAATTTCAGAAGCAGCATTGGGTAATCCGGGCGACATGAGTCCTGCGAAATCGCATTCAATTTGGTAATCAATACAGTCTGCATGTGGATTGTTCAACCAATGTCCAGAAGCTGGAGCTTCTATGCCATTTAAAATATTATATCTTCCTGCTTGATTAGCGTGCCATAGTGCATATCCTGCTTTAGCATATGCCTTAGCGTGCGAACCGATGGGTGCATTCAAGCCTTCGCGGTCCATTACTTCTACAAATGTAATGTCCATGTATAAGTCGTCATACAAACCCGGATTATTCAGCATCGTTTCTTTTAAATATCCATCATACCAAGAGATGGGATGATATTTATTGATCATAGTACCGTTATAGCGAAACTCCACGGGTCCACCATAGGTTACTCCAATCGTTTGTCCGGCCCAACCTCCTTTAATTTTATTTTTTAATGCTGCTGGAGTGATTGAAAATGGTTTTGATTGACCAAATGCAATAGAAGGAAGAAGGAAGAAAGAGTAAGTAAGAAGTAATAAGGAATAAGTAAGAAGGTTTTTTTTCATCGCTTTTGGGTGAAATTTTGATATAAATATTTTTTCATGAGAAAATCGATAAAGGCTTTTGAGTCAATACTCGTCCCGATTTCTGCGTTAGGTGATTTCCCTTCAACAATTCGGGTAAAACCTTTATCGTCTACTTCAATATGTACTTTTTCTGTTTGAAATAATGTTTGATAAGCTTCCATTCCAATGGCAACTGGATCAAATAAAGTTGGCGTTTCGTTTCCCCAAAGAACATAAAGGGCGCTTAGAGCATTCGTCATGGGTGATTGGCGATACAAGATGCGATCGCGTTGTGCGCGTTCCAATTTTACCATAGCCGTAACGTCTAGCCCTGCATAAACAATTCGCGCACCAGAATTCACAAATTTTTTAGCGGATGCAATGTCGACCAATACATTCCACTCTGGATCAATAGGTGCCTTGTTTGAATAGCCCACTTTAAAAGAGCCAAACATGGCATAAATTGCCTTTGCTTTTTTAAGAATTTCAGGGTCTTTATCAATAATATCTCCAAAATTGGTAACGGGTCCGACTGAAAAAATGACCACTTCCCCCGGATATTTTGTTAGCATGTTCATGATAAATTCACTTGCCGATAAAGGTGCTACCTTAGATGACAGTTTAAAACCTTCGGCATAATAAAATTGTTCTGCAAACCAATTAGCCCGTTCATTTTGTGCAGATGTATTTCTTCCAACATAAACGGGAATATGCGATTGTCCGGTTTCTTCTAACATTTTTTGTGCAAGTCTAGCCCGATCTTCGGTACGACCATAACAGGTCGTGATTCCTAAAATTTCGTACCGATCTTGCATGGTTAAGAGCAAACTCAGTGCATAGGCATCGTCTATGTCATCTCCCAGATCGCAATCAAAAATGACCTTTTGCTTTTGTTGGGCGAAAGCCTGAATACTCAGCAGAAGAAAAAATATCAGTTTTTTCATCATAGATTTATTAAAGTAGGCATAGAGGCCTGGGCTCCCCGTTGTGTAACGGAATAAGAGGCCGCTTTACAAGCGAAAGAAATGGATTCCCGCCAATTCACTCCTTGGCTCAACGAAACTGTTAAAGCCCCATTGAAACAATCTCCTGCAGCTGTTGTATCCACCGCAACCACTATTTCCGTTTCTACATGAAATGATTCATCAGCAGAAACATACAATGCCCCTTTGGATCCAAGCGTGATTATCACATGCTGCACCCCTTTTTGAAGCAAAACGTTGGCAGCTTTTTTAGCAGAATCAAGGTCTATTACCTCAATTCCTGTAAGCAAACTAGCTTCTGTTTCGTTTGGAGTAATAGCAAACAAACCCTTTAGCATGTCATCTGGCAATTCTTGTGCTGGGGCAGGATTTAAAATGGAACATACCTTTTTTTGTTGGGCTAAAAAGAGCCCATATTCAACAGTTTTCAAAGGAATTTCTAATTGAAACAAGGCAAAATCACCCGCTTGAAAGGATTCTGCAACGAAGTCAATTTCTTTTTTCAAAAGAAATTGATTGGCTCCAGCTGCCACAACAATTGTGTTTTCTCCTTGTGCATCAACCGTAATCAAGGCAACACCCGATGGCTGTTTTGAATCAAAAGAAATAAATTGGGTATCAATTTCCTCTTTTTTAAAATGTTCGATCGCTTGATGACCAAATAGGTCATCTCCTAATTTGGCTACAAAAGTAACCACACCACCTAAGCGGGCAGCAGCTACGGCTTGATTAGCCCCCTTCCCACCTGGATTAATCATAAAATTGCTACCTAAAACTGTTTCACCAGGTTTGGGGTGGTGCACCGACTGTATAACCATGTCGGTATTAGAGCTGCCTATGACAAAAATCCTTTTCATTCCATTTATTGAATTCATCTAAATTACAATTATTTAAACAAATTACCTTATTTTTACAAATCTAAATTAACTCCTAATTAATCTATGAAAAGTTCAAGAAGAAATTTTGTCAAATCAGCTGCATTGGCTGGCCTAAGCTTGCCGGTTGCGCATCCCTTTTTTATTCATAAAAGTAATCCAATCAAAGGGAGCAATAGAGATTTGATGATTGAGTTTATGGATCAGCATGCACATTCGAATCACATTCCTGGTGGGTTTTTTATGCACTTTAATAAAAAGGGAGATGAGGCCGTGAAGGCGCATTTGGATTACTACCGAGCAACCAAAATGGATTTTGTCAAAATTCAATTTGATGGAATGAGTTTGCCCTTAATGCCAGAAATAAAAAACGCATCGGATTGGTATAAAATGCCCATTTTCAAAGAAGATTTTTTCGAGCCGATTGTTTACATTATTCGAAAATTGGTCAAGGAATTAAAAAATGATGCGCTTATTTTACAAACCCTATATTCGCCTTATCAAATGGCCAAGCAGGCCGTTCCTTGGGAATTGTTAGTTAAGCATGTGTATGAAGATCCCGAAGCTGTTTCAAGAGGAATGGAAAACGTAACCTTATCGATTTTAAACTTTGTGCAAGCGGGGGTCAAAGCAGGATTGGATGGATTTTATACTTGCGCACAGGGCGGAGAAACCAATCGAATTGCAGATATAAATTTATTCAACCGAACGATCAAAAACTTCGATATGCTTTTGTATAAAGAAGTGAATCAACTAGTTCAACATAATATTTTACATATTTGCGATTATGATGGAAATTATATGGACTTTGAAAGGAGATTTAAAGATTATCCTGGCCAAATTGTCAATGTTCCTTTACAGGCAAATGGAAAGGACTTGAGTTTATCAGATGCCTACCAACTCTTTAATCGACCAGTAATGGGCGGAATGGATCGACATGGTGTAATTGCTAATGGAACGCCTGAACAAGTAAAGAAGGCTACAGAACACATGTTGGCCTCGGCCCCCGCAAAAACTATTATAAGTGGAAATTGTACAGTTGCAAATACCACACCAATCGAAAATATAAGAACAGCGATTGAAGTGGCACATCGATTTAGGGGATAAATTATTAATTTAGCCACATGAAAAAATTCGTTCTGATTCTTTTAAGTTTATTCCTTTTCATCTTGTGGGGCTGCTCCAATTCCACCATTCCACAAGGAGCCAAAGCAGTGACGTCCTTTAACAAGTCCAAATACCTTGGTAAATGGTACGAAATTGCCCGTTTAGATTTTTACTTTGAAAGAGGATTAAACAACACTTCTGCCTTCTACGAGTTAAATGAAGACGGAAGCATCAAGGTAGTGAATAGAGGATATGATGCTGAAAAAAAGAAGTGGAAGGAGTCGGTTGGGAAAGCTAAATTTGTAGGGAAAGACGATGTGGGGATGTTGAAAGTATCTTTCTTTGGACCCTTTTATGGAGGATATAATGTGATTGCACTCGACTCCAACTACCAATATGCATTGGTAGCTGGGGATGAGTTATCTTATTTGTGGATTTTGTCTCGACAAAAGACGATTCCAGATTCAATCAAAAAAGAATATTTACAAATTGCTCAACAAATTGGATTTAAAACGAATGAGTTGGTTTGGGTAAAACATGATTAGTATTTAATCTTGTCAGTACCGTATGGACCTCTTTGAGGTCTGCTCAGATACGTATTTGCTTCGGCATCATTAATGAATCGCTCATTGACTGAGTCCCACTCTAGCTTACGGCCCAATTTCATAGCCACGTGCGTAATTAAGCAAACTGTACAAGCTCTATGACCTATTTCAATTGGAGAAATTGGCTCTTTTCTGGTTTCGATACATTCTAGCCAATTGCCATGTTGCTCATCTGAATGGTACAAATGAATTTCTTTTTCCCCAATAACAGAGTCTAAAATAGCAGGATTAGAGGCATCAATGGCTTTGGCCATTACTTTATTGTTTGGATCGCTTGAAGTCACTGCATAATCTCCTCTAGAAACAAATATCCATCCTTCGCTACCTTCAAAACGAATTCCGTTTGGATAATTTCCACTAGTAAACATGGTAATGCCATTAGCATATTCGGCTTTGGCCATGAAATCGCCATGTACATCCCAAACACCTGATTTAGGAAATTCAGCAACGGCTTCAATGGAAACTGGACCTGTTAATTCGGTATCCATTCCCCAAGCGGCAGAGTCGAAATGATGTTGTCCCCAACCCGTAATCATACCTGCACCAAATTGTTCCATACGTAACCATCCCGGACGATCATATCCAACCTGTGGATGTACGCGTAATTCATTGTATGGAATATACGGAGTTGAACCCAACCACATATCATAGTTTAAGTTTTTGGGCACTTGCATTTCTTGTACCATGGGTCCAGCTGGGTCACCCGGCAAACCTACACGCACCGTATGTAATTTTCCAATTCGGCCATTTCGAACTAGTTCAGCAGCCCTTTTAAATTGCTTCCATGAGCGTTGTTGGGTACCCACTTGTAAGATACGACCCGTCTTTTTGATTACATCAGCTAGTTGTCTACCTTCTTTGATGGTTAAAGAAGTTGGCTTTTGTAAATAGATATCTTTGCCGGCTAGTGCTGCTTCCATGGCAGGTTGTGCATGCCAAAAATCGGGCGTACTGATCATTACCGCATCAATGTCTTTATTTAAAAGCATTTCGCGATAGTCGTCGTACATTTTAACGTCGATATAATTGCTATTTCCTGTTTTTTTGGTGTAGTATCCCTCTACTAATTTTTTAGTATCGATAGTTCTATTTTTGTCCAAATCACAAACGGCCATGATACGCGCTTTTTCGTGTCGCCAAGTACCAGGCAAATCATGTGTACGAGCAATACGCCCACAACCAATTTGACCAATGTTGATTTTGTTGCTAGGTGCGTTTTCGCCACCGAGCACATTTGCTGGAACGATGGTTGGGAATCCAAAAGCTCCTACAGCACCTACGGCTGCTTTTTGAATAAAATTTCTCCTTTTCATATGGTACGAGTAATTTTTGTAGCGTTTTTCTGTGCAATTAAAGCTAATTCGGTTGCGAGGAAACAATGTTCTTGTCCCATGGCGGTTTCGGTCCTATTAATAACATCATTCACTAGTAATTCGCCATGCGGAAGTTCCACATTTTTGCAATCGATGTACAACATTTCTTTTTGGTTGACCACATATAAATGGCTACCTGGGCCATGCGGATTGGCTACATCTGTATTTTTACGAATTTCCATATAGCCCTCGGTACCTAAAATGGTCAAGCGACCATCGCCCCAGGTATTAAGTCCATCAGGAGTAAACCAATCGACGCGCACATAGCCCGATCCCCCGTTTCCACGAAGCATTAAATCGCCAAAATCTTCAAAATTTGGATATTGAGGATAGTTGTGGTTGGCTACTTGGGAAGCTACCACCTCACCCTTAGTGGATTTCGTAAAATGTAAAAACTGATCTACCTGATGGGAACCAATATCGGTAATGATACCACCGTAATATTTTTTATCAAAGAACCATGACGGACGAGACGGAATGCTCATGCGGTGGGGTCCCGTTCCTAAAGTTTGAATTACTTTTCCAATCATTCCTGTTTCGACTAATTGGCTCGCCTTTTCGGTTGCCTTGTTTTCGAAACGTTCTGAATAAGAAATGGAATAGATACGTTTGGTTTCTTTTTGAACTTTTTTTACTTCAGCTAGCTGCTCTAAAGAAGTAATACCCGGTTTGTCAACCATGTAATCCTTACCCGATTTCATAACGCGGATTCCTAAAGGAGCGCGTTCAACGGGTGTGATAGAGCTTAAAACCAATTTAATAGAAGGATCATTTAAAATGGAATCTTCGCTTGAAACCAATTTAGCCGTTGGATATCTTTTCGCAAAGTCTTTGATTAGATCTGGTTCTTTGGCATAATAGGCAACAAATTCGCCACCCCCACGAATGATGGAGTTTGCCATGGTATAAATGTGTCCGTGATTGATGCCGATGACGCCAAATCTCAATCGCGGAGCGATTGATTTTTCTTGTACAAAAGGAGCAAATCGTTCCGTTGCATCTTGTATTTTATGAGAAGCAGAGGGCATAAAGGCCGCTGCTGAAAAAAGTCCGGCTTCCTGAAGAAATTTTCTTCGGTTGGAGTTATTCGATTTCATAGAAAAATAGTTTTACGAATGTAAAAGATAAATCTATGAAAATTTTACTTTTTAATTTGATTTTATTCCTTAAAAATACCGTGCAAAACGGACTTTATATAAAAAAGTTTTACTTTGATCATTAATAATTTTGGAATCATAAAATCGATAGCCATATGCAGCATTTACACTATAATCAGTGGAACTCCAATATCTTGGAATACTTGCAATGTAGTTTGAAGTTGAGGTGGGTAATATTTTTATATTTAATGGATTATTAATTTTACTTAAATAGGCCAATGAATCCGCTGATTTTTTAGCTTGAGTGACGTTACCGGTTCCAGTGATCCCTGATTCATTTATTTGAGTATATAATTTTCCGTTAGAAGTAAGAGTAATCGCTTTTTTTAAGGCAACTAATTCCAAATACGAAGGAAGAAACCAGTCGTCATACGTTATCCCATCTTCTACAATTGAATAATTATATGCTTCCAATGCGGCATAGGAGTTTGCAGGAGTATTTCCTAAAGCCTGAACGATTGCGTTGGTATTTGAAAGTCCATCACCAATAGCTTGACTTTTTGCCCCAGCAATTACGGTAGCATTTGCATTATTTGTCCATTTAATTGTTAATTCTATATTACTAATTATTATTCCATGAAACTCCCCTGCAACATATCTTGAATCTCCTGTGACAAAAACATATCCAATTTTACCCCCTTTATAAGAATCACCGATTCGCAATGGAGTTTGTAAGTTCCCTTGAAATGCCGTGGTAAATACTTGAGCATTTATATCAAAAAACAAAAAGTAGAGAAAGAAAAAAAATGCGTATTTCATTTAAGGCTTTAAATTTCCACTTGCTAAAAATATGTTTGATACCGGACTAACAATGGTAATAATTGCATTTTGTCCATCAGACTTATACCCATAACGACTTTTAAAAGTAACCCCAGAACCAGCAACAATTGAAATTTCCCCTACGTCGTACTGAATAATTAAACAATTAAATCCAGTACTAAGTCCCGTTGGAAGGGTAATTGTAAGTGCTGCTGTATTTGTACAATTAATAACCTTTCCATTATCAGATTCTAATAAGGTATAGGTTGTCGTTCCTGAGCTTATTGTATTAACGCTTGCTGATCCAGCTGAACTGGAACTTGCACTTACGGTATTCCTAGTTACGCTTGTTATTCTACCTTTTGAATCGATGGTTAAGGTTGGAATTTCAGTTGCTGATCCATAGGTTCCAGCAGTTACCCCTGAATTTCCTAGGGTTGTTGCAAAACTACCTGTTCCACTTCCAGTCACATCGCCAGTTAGCGTAATGGTTTGATCACCCGTATTTGTTCCGCTACTCGTTCCTGAGACCGTTGCATCTCCAGAAACGGTTAGTGTTTTGGAAGTGGTACCACCTGCAATGGTAAATCCTGTAGATTGCGCTGTTGGTGTTAATCCATTTATCGTCTTATTTGTTAGTGCTTCTGAACCGGTTAAAGTTGATAAAGTTCCCGTAGCAGGTAAAATTAAGGAGGTCGTTCCGGTGGTAGTTAACGTAATCGAATTGGCTCCAGAAGTAGTTAAATTCCCTGCCAATGAAACCGATTTGCCACCAATCGAATTAACAACTGTCGCAGATTGTGTGCCTGTGACATCTCCAGACAAGCTTCCTGAAAAACCGGCTGCGTTAGAAGAGCTAATATCTGATGCCAAAGCCAAAGTTCCTGAGTTCGAAGGTAGGGTTATCATTGTAGTTCCTGCTACGGCTGGGGCTTTTAAAGTTGTTGTACCACTTGTTGAGCCTGTAAAATATGCCCCAGAGACACCAATGGTTGGCGTAACTAAACTTGCAGATGTAGCTCGCACGACATTTCCACTACCTGTGGTAGCAATTTCTTCAACAATACCTGCTCCAGCACTCACGCGACCTAAAATTTTGTCAGTGGCAGAAACATTTTGAATTTTTGCATAGGTAACTGCACTATTAGTAATTTTAGGAGATGTAGCAGATGATCCTGTACCCGCTAAATCTCCAGCCAATTGAACCTTGCCAGAAGTACTTGAGGTAGCATCAACTACATTGGTACCTATTTGAGTATCCACATAGTCTTTAATACTTTTTACGGAAGGATATTTGCTGGTAGATGCTGCATCTGTTGAAATATTTGTACTCAAATTAGCCAAACTCTGTTTGGCGTCTATCCGATTAGATAAACTGGCCGTATCTGCCTTTGCTAATTTCTTATCAATACGATTTGAAAGGCTAGCTGTATCTGCTTTGGCTAGCTTGGTAT
>JACCDK010840158.1_pt1 | contig 25369 bp, 23 predicted proteins | sample 7445871 | NCBI WGS metagenome assembly JACCDK01 (sample SAMN15323436, study PRJNA562643) | freshwater metagenome | isolation source: river surface water | place: USA:Blue River Watershed | collected 2017-08-15 | reverse complement strand
GTCGATGCACAGGTTTTCGATGGTGCGATGCAAATAAGAGAGTGCGTGCTCTTGAGATTCAAGTTCAGGGGCAGCAAGCATGAACTTAATAAGAGAGTCTTGGGTAATCTCTTCAGCCTTAGCCGAATCCTTCAATACGCGGTTGGCATGCGCGAGTAGCTCTGAACGGTGCTCAGTGTAAAAAGCCCCCAGTTCAGCAACTGTCCAAACGCTAAGTGCCACTTTATTGATCCTTCATTAACCGGTTTTGTCCTACAGAACCAGCCGTCGCTGCCTCTATCCCCTACTACGAATCCCAGTCTAGATTGTCGCGGGAAGGGGACAAAACGGACAAATAGGCTAAAGACCCATCAGTTGAGCTTGTCGGTCAAAATTCGGTGCCATCTCTCTGACTTCCCGAAAAGTTCCTGCTGCAACAAGCTCTCCAGCTTCAAGATAAATCACAAGGTCAGCCTCTTTGACAGTAGAAAGTCGATGAGCAATGAGCACCACAGTGACATCCCCGCGCATCGATTGGATAGCTTCGGAGATATTCGCTTCAGTCTCGCCGTCTAGTGCGCTAGTAGCTTCGTCAAGAACTAAAAGCTTTGGTCTTGTCAGCATGGCTCTAGCTATGCCAAGTCGTTGTCGTTGGCCTCCACTTAACCGTGACCCGCGATCTCCTACGAATTGGTTCAAACCCTTTTCACCATCTGAAACAAAGGTTTCTAATTGCGCAATCTTGAGGGCCTCGTGAATCAGTTCCGCGCTGACACTAGCTTCTGGGTAACCCAGACCCACGTTACTTTTGATGCTTCCATTTGAAATCATTACATCTTGAGGAACATATCCAATGCTTCCTGGCCAACTTCGAATCGCTTCAGTTGGAGGTAAGCCACCAATCAGTATCTCGCCAGATTGTGGTTTTAAAACTCCAAGAATTAAATCAATCAGGGTTGTTTTACCCGCGCCGGAACTGCCTACGACAGCAATAACTTGACCCGCTTCTACTTTCAATTTGTCAATTCTGAGTGCAGGTTTTTCACGTCCAGGATAGGTGAATTCAACATTAGAGATGCTCAAGTTCGGTGAAAACCCATCATGAACAGTTACTAGTTCATCGCTTACATTTTCAACTGGGTTTAAGTCTTTGAGTTCAGAAAACAATTCAAGAGTTGGCTCTGCTAAGCCTAAATTCCCTCGAATCATAAGGGCTCCCTGTTGCATTCGAAGAACCGCCGGGGCTATGCGAGTGCTCGCTGCTAAAAATACAGCCATAACTGCCATCGCGTGTGCAGCGTCATTAAAGATAAACTGCACCGCGGCAATTGCCAACCCACCTAGGACCATCGTAAGTTCAATAATGTATTTACTAATGTTTGGCAAAAAAGTGCGCTCTGCAAGGGTATTCGCTTGTGCCAACCTTATGGCCCCTATTTCTCGGGCATAGTAGCTTCTTCGATTACGCACAACGAGTTCTCTATATGAGTGGAGAACCTCTAACGTCTTTTCCCAATTTGCAATCGCAAGTTCGCCTTCAATTTTTCCGAGCTTGCGAGATTTAACTTCGAGCATCCGATATAGTGCAAACGCAACTAAAGCAAAAACTGTAAAAGTACTAATCGCGACAAGAGGGTCAACTAAAAAAAGTCCCACTGAAAGAATTATTAGGAGAGAGCCGTCGGATATCAATTGGACCGCTGTGCTAAGAATCCCCATCGTGATCGAATCGACTCCATTAGTCACGGCATACAGGGTCTGTTGCATGGACCTTGTTTGAAGATTTGTGATGGATTGAGATAAAAGTTTTGATACCAGTTTTGCGGATAAAATCGCACCACGTAGACTCAAGAAAAATGTAATTTTCCGTAAGAAATATATCGAAATAATTGTTTTCGAAACAAGTACAAATGCAGCGATTAAGCCCAGGTAGATTGCTTGCTCTTGTACGGACAAACTTTCAAGTCCTAGTAACTCCAAGAATGCAGAGACGCGATTCCCGGGAGATTTTGAGGAAGCGCCAGTGATTGTCAATGCACCCAGGACGCCCACCATTGCAATTCCCAGAAGATCGAGCAAGCCAAGAAAAATTTGAATCCCTATTACAAAAAAAACTTTTCGAATTTCAGCCGGCGTAAGGACTTGAGTGGCCCGGAATACAGTGGAAGATTGGATTTTCGATAAAAAACGTGTTCTCACAACATAACAATAACTCATAACAGATTGGTTCCTTGGCTCATGGGCATTAGATGGCTTAGTTAAATTGTTGCCAAAGTCAATTTGCGCTTCACGCTAAATTCTCCTTACAGATATCTAGCCTTGTAAAACCCCAAAAACCTCCTAAATTTACTTTAGCCTGGTTCATCTCAAACTTAATTGGCCGGATTGATAACAGTGATGACCAGTAGTAAACATAGTGACGCCCTCTTGAATCTCAATGCAGATTCCATGGTGTATAGCTCGAAGAATCAAGAAATTGCAAAAAAGCTCATGTTTTTAAGCAATTTCAGGGGATGTACAGTTTAGTGATTTGCACCAAGGTGACTGTTCATTTGAAACTTCAGGTTCGTCTGCCCATTCGAATGCATTCAGTAACACTGCTGTGCCAGTACCTGGAAAACTCAGGCTGAATCCCCTACTGCTAACGTGCGTGTGGTGATACATTGGTTCAAAAAGTGCTAGTTGACCATCGCTGAAAGAATCCTAAGTGACAAAACAATCCAACATCGACCCACGGGTAGCAAATCTGGTGATCTTTAATTACCGGATGGACTTAAATGACCCCATTTTTCCGCACCAGGCTCAAGCCGTAGCCCGATTAAGTTCAATTTACAACAAGATAACGGTGATTACCTCTAAATCCGGCGAATACGAAGCAATGCCCAATGTCAACGTCATAAGTTTGGGGTGGCAAGAAAAAAGCAAGTTACGGAACATTTACAGGTTATTTAGACAATTTTTGCCGTTACTTAAGGAAGATTTTGTTCTATTCTCACACATGACTGAGGTGCAATCAGCCCTCGTTGCCCCAATTACTAGGCTTCTTGGAGTTAAGCACTATCTTTGGTACGCGCATAAATCTCGATCACTATACCTCCGGTGGTGTCACTACTGGGTAGATGCAATCATTACTTCAACACCTGGTTCTTGTCCGATAACTAGTCCAAAAGTAATTGCGATTGGGCAAGCCATTGATCCCGAAGTATTCACATTTCATCCACCATCTAACTTCGATCGGCTTCAGGCATTGCATATTGGTAGATTTGATCCAAGCAAAAACCTTAGGATAATATGCGAAACTTGTAGAGGCTTGGGAGCTAAAGGTTTCTTGATTCAATTTACTCAATTCGGCGAACCGTCGAACTTGAGTGCCCGGCGCGCGGCATTGGACTTAGGTTTGGAATTCCGCCCTGAAATCGATTCAGGGCAATTCAATTTCAGGGCACCAGTAGTTCATAGCCAGATCCCAAGTATCCTTAGAGAATTTAATCTCTTCTTGCATGCTTTTGATGGTTCTTTAGATAAGACATTGATGGAAGCCACAATGGCTGGGTTGCCAGTCGCAACCTTAAATGTTGAATACTTAGAAATATTCGGGCGCTGGGGCACTGGTGTTGAGTTTGGACTGCAATCAGAGATATATGCAATTACAGGTATGTCCCAAGCAACCTTGATTGAAGAGTTGGAAAGACGCAGAAGGCTTGCCGTGGAAAGCCACTCAATTGAAAACTGGGTAAGCCAATTAGTAAAAATTTTGAGTGGAAACTTATCCTGACTTCGACAGACAGATTTTTGGATGATTCGTTAATAAAGAATTTTGATTATGGATGCAGCTCGATTTCTGGGTTCACATTTGAGTAAGTCACTTATACAAAACAGACTCCAGGTGACCGGGTGGACAATCCATCTACCAGGTCGAAGCAAAATTTAGGAAAAGAGATAGACAGTCAGGATTTTGAATCAAGGGTGATCCATATTTTTGGTAAATACGGTCCGAAAATGGCAATAGGCGATGGGGGTGTGTTTGTTTAGGGGACCAAAACTATTGACTAGATCAGATTATTTTACAGGGAAGACTCAAATAGGATTTGGGCTAATTTACAATGTCGGACTTGAATTTTTCAACCAATTTTTGGTTTGAAATACTTTGATCATAAATGGCTCTCAATCGGCGCCCTTTTTCTACTAGGATTGAGTCATCAGACATCGCAGCATTAATCTCCTCTGCAATTTGACTTGGGCTCGAATCTCTAAGGAAAAAAACATTTTCTGAATTGACAATCTCAAGTATGGAGTCTGACGACAGGCACAAATAAGGAATTCCAAAATAGGCTGACTCAAAAAATTTATGAGGAATAGTCCAATTTATCCGTGGGCTTTCCCCAAGTTGACCTAAAGCCAAACTCGAACACCGATACATATATGCAATTTCTTTCGAGTCCAAAAATCTATTGATTACAAGTAAGTTCTCGCTGCTGGAAGTAACTGAAGGGGCATTATGGGTTACCAGAACTATTATTATTCCAGGATTTAATTGTCTAGCAATGTTGCTCAAGTTTTCAATTCCTGATTCAAAATTTAGTTTGCCTCGAAATAGAACAATTTTAGGGCGTTTTTCCTGAAAGAATACAGAATCTAGTTCCGGGACTCTCGTCATACTAGAGTCAGAAAACTGCCGTTCCAACACTCCGGTGTACCTCGTCGAAACTTTTTTCGCAGAAACCAAGAATTTCCTTCTAATTCTAATGTTCTGTTTATCTGATTCGGCAAAAATCTTGTGGGCCGAATGGAATGCGCAAAAGTCAATTACTAGATTTTTGAGGTATCTGAATTTTTTACGAAGGTTAGTTGTGAATTGATCTGCGTCGGATAACGGCCAGCCTGCATCCAAGATTATTCGGTTATTTGTGCCAATTCTAAATAATATTGCTAGGACATGCGCCGGAGAAGTTATCACAACCAGTTCGGAACACTTTCGACTGACACTTAATGCCGAGAGAAGAGCTGGGAAAGAATTACACTGCACATATTTATAGCTCTCATCATAGATAATTGAAGATCTACTATACGAAGGCGATGTCAATCCATAAAATACGATAGGTATCACTTGATTGACTCCTCTACAGGCACGCTTTCATTGTAGTCTATGTAGAATAAGTGCATGCATTTTCCAATTAGATTGCCCAAGGTCAAAATACATGTTTGGGGAGGCTTGGGGTCTCAATTGCATGCTTGGTATCTTTTTGAATCTCTTCGATTGCGGTATCCAAATCGTGAATTTGTTTTGGTTTTCCACACCTCGGGTGTCACGAGACGATTACCTGAAATTGTAAACTTCCTTCCAAAGAATTCATCACTACTCGTAGATGACTATCAGGCTAGCGCAGATTTGTCTGATGTCCATAAGAACAAAATCTCAACCAAAACAAGAATTCTTCGCTTTTTGAAACCTCTGATTTCTCCAATCCTAATTAATCCTAGGTTTGATGGAAATCTAGAAAGTACTTCTATTCGCTTCTGGACATTAGCGATTAGAGGACATTATTCAAAAAATAGAATAGACGATGAGACTTTACAGATTATCGCTTCTAAACTTGATCTGAATAACCAGACTTTGAACTCTGGTTCCATTCCCCAAACTGTGGTTATTCATATCAGGCTTGGCGATCTTCTTGAATTGACGAGTAAGTTGCCCACAGACTTAAAGCTCGCCGCTGCGCAAATTGCAAGAATTCTGGAATCTAATGACTACTCTGAGGTCAGGTTACATTCAGATTCACCCGCGATTGCCGAGAGTATGCTCAGTGATTTTCTCAATCTACAAATAGAAATAGTTCATAACGAAAACCCCTTGGATGCCTTACTCGACTTCGTTCACGGAGATTGTTTTGTTGGCACTTCATCCAAACTTGGAATATGGGCCGCGATTCTTAGGGGGTATCTTAATAAGCCGCAAACTTACTTACCTTCCAATCTGGAACAAAGCATTCAAATTCTTATGGGATCGAAAGAAAGATACCCGGTAAATTACTACTGAAATTATTCTGAATTCAAAATTACTGTATGGTGGTCGAACTGAGAGCGAATACTCCCATATTCATAAGCTATTTCGCGCCGAGTTTTCCAGCCATCTAGATCGACAATAACCGGTTTGGCTCTCATGAAATGCTGAAGGCTCAACATTACCGTGCTATCTGTACCAACGAATTGATATGACTTTGCATATTCAACCAAAATTTCAATGGGAATAAAGCGATCAGTCAACTCGTGGAGATAAAGTACGTCATGCTCATCGCTAACTAATGAGTATGAATAATCCTCATCGTCGCTCGGATGATTCTTTATAACTATCAATGAGTTTTCGCTCTTCCCTGTCTCTTTCTTAGCTATCTCAAAAATACCTTTATTCCAGAAGAGTCCACCGCCATAGTGCTTCGCTTTGAGCAAGACGATGATGAGGTTCTTTTCGGAAAGCTCTAGCTTAAGTTCATTCAATCTTTTAATATTTTGTGCCAGATTGTTAGCGATGCTTTTTCGTATTTCTGCTACTCGTTGATGATCGAGTCCCTTCTCATGCAGAAGAAGTCCTTTCTTAGGTTTGGGCGATAATGTATAGAAAGTCTGGATTCTTGCCGGCAATAGCAACTTACGAACCAAATCCAATCTTAAAACGAGTCCAAAATTCCAACGACCTAGAATGCTTGGCCGGACCAAATTCACATGCTCAACTTGGGCACACAAAATCCTATTATTTCGACTAATTCTTAAGTGAGGGTTTCTCACAACTACGTGAATATCTAGAATGTCATCAAGTTCCACTGTTGATTGCGCTAGAACAGAACCAGTGTAAATGACTTCTCGATTGACATTTAAGGAATCACAGATGTGATGAAACAACTTCTCTGTTAGGGCGAATGGGCGAATTCCTTCTCGGGACTCATCTAGTCTAGGCTGGACCAAATAGATTTTTTCAATGCTTACATTGGGAATTCCATATGCGTAGATTAATTGGGGTAAATCGATGACGAATAGTTTTGACATTTTTAGACAGTGCTTTCCGTCTTGGCCACACGGATAATCTTAGTTATTGATAGTATTAACTTCAAGAGGTGCGCTGATGAAAACCAAACTAATACTTATTTTCAACGCTAAATCTGAGATCAGGGAATATTTCAGGCACGATCATCGAATCGGTTTTTTGGATTCCAAGTCCTTTGATGACTGGTGTATCGATGGAGTGAGGATTGACCCTCGACCAGACAAGGAGATTTACAAAAATTGGCCTGAGGTTCAAAAACGCGTAAGAAATTTAGGCCCCTTATTCTCAAGACATTTCAATGATTCGCCTAGGCTAGAAATGCAATTGAGTTTGATGGCTTTCCAAGTGATTCGGCTCATTGCTGCACTGAAGGATGTAGGCGCCGAATATGTAATTTTCCCAACGGGTGTCAGCCATCATCTGATGACTGCACAATGTGAAATAGCTTGTTCACTCTCAGGAACTCCTCAGATTTTTACCTATTTGACTAACCTCTCACCACGCGTTTTGCCCATGATCCAGAAAGAAACTATTAAAGATCGCAAACCACTGCGTCTTTGGATCTCTGATGAACTAATTGATTTTCCGAGCTCAATAGATTCAACTATGGATTATAAGGTTGTAACTAATCGTTTGAATGAAATGCCCGTTAGTAATTTTGGTTTTGCGATTTTTCAAGTAATTTTGCTTTTTGGTCATCGACGATTGGCTCGTACCAAAGAGGGAGTCATCAACTTTCTGCTTTGTCGTCCGAAAAGTTCCCATAATCCCTACGTCCCCCTGAGGGTTTATTCACTATTGACTGAGTTACGTTTGATGATTCATCAGCGCCAGGTACTGAAATACTTTACCCAGCTCGTAAGAATCGATTTAGGCCGACTTCAATATGAAAATCTTGACAAGGTAAATTACCCTGTGATTTACGCCCATCAACAGCCTGAAGCTACAACTTTTCCCGAAGGTGGCGATTTCCAAAATCATATAGACATTGCCATAGCATTTCGTAGGAATGGCTATGAAGGACCAATTTTCTATCTCGAACATCCCGCGACGTACAATTACACGTCTTTCGGAGCTTCGAGTCGCATCGGTACAATGCGGTCAAATGAATACTATGACGCGCTACGCACCTTGGGTTGTTACTTGATTGATAAATCTTTTGTCGATAACCACGCATCTAAGTTACAGCCAATTACTATTTCGGGTTCGATTGCGGTTGAGAGGAGTTTTTCTGGAAAAATCACAGTCGTGGTTGGAGAGCCTTGGTATAAAGGACTTCCAGGAACTTTAACGATAGAAGAATACTTGAACGGTCCCAACTTGAGTGAAACTAGAGATCTTAAGGCCGAAGCCTTCGCATTTATTAGAAGCGTTTTCAATAATCATTCAATAACAAATGGGCTAATTCTAAAGAACGAATCTAATCCCGAGGGTCTACGCAAGACAATTTTTATTTCTGAATACTCCTCACTCATCGACGGACTAATAAAAGGTTCGATTTGAGAATTTTTCGGGAGTGGTATCTTGTAAAAATAATCGACTTAAACATTGGAAGTTCGCGCTTTCGACAAGACATTTCCTATAAGATTTATATGCCATCGACAACTGAAGTGTTATTCTATTCCGATGGGCAAATCTTTGATTGAATTAGAGAAACATCAGAAGAACCGCCAAATCCAATCTTTACGGGGAATAGCCGTCCTCGCTGTGATTTCATACCATTTGTATGGTTTTCCGAACTCTGGTTTTTTGGGTGTGACCAGTTTCTTTGTTTTGTCGGGTTACGTGGTTACATCTATCCTTCTGAAACAAGAGCTTAGTCTCGGAAGTTTGCGAATTTTTTATCGAAAGAGATTCCTCAAGCTATACCCTGCAATGGTTGTATGCATTCTTATTTCTTCTTTGATCAGTGTGTTGCTATTAACACCTGTGGGTGATGCGCAAAGTGCACTGTATGTGGGGCTGGGAGGTGTTGGTGGAGTTGCTAATCTTTTTCTGCACTTTATGCAACTTGACTATTTCGGTCCAAACATAGGGTTTAACCCCTTTAGCCACTTATGGTCACTTTCAATCGAATTCCAATTTTACCTTCTTCTTGCCCCGATTATTTGGGTTGCTGCTGTCAAGAAAAAACTTTCAAGTTTATTGAGTATCACCATCCCTTTGTTGACCGTTGCACTAGCTATGGTGGTCTTTCAGGGGAAAATTGCTTCGGAGCTTCCTTTCGGCAATTCGCTAATTGGTTACTATGGGCTTTTTTCCAATGCTTTTCCACTGCTAACGGGGGTTTTACTAGCGGTCCTAAGATTCCGAGGCCTTAATCTTGTTTTCAATCGTTTTGCACAAGTCTTGGCTTTCGTCCTATTGCTTAGCTCATTTTTTTTCCCGAACGAGGGATACGTGTATCAAATCTTGGGATCTCTGTTCAACGTTTTAGGAACTTTCATATTATTGGCCCTAAGTCTCACTGGCAGAAAACTTTCCGGTAATCCACTTGAGCTCAATATTCTTAGACAAATTGGCGATTTCTCATATTCTTTATATCTCTGGCATTGGCCACTAATTTGCTTCGCGGTCATCGTGTTTCCGCAGAGCCTGTGGCCGAAAACTCTAGCTGCACTACTGGCATTTCCTATTGCGAACTATTCACATCATGTCTTTGAGGTGAGGATTAAAGATGAGCTACAAAGTAGGGTGCTTAGGCGAAAGTTTGTAGTGACCATAGTCTTGGTTCCTATACTGCTGATTATTGCTTTAACCCACGTAACAGACGGTGTAATCCGAGATAAATATCTTTCTAATCCGGTTTATTCCGAGTCTATATCCAACACGGAGTTTCAATCTGAAATCCAGACTACATCATTGCCCTGTAATGAATTTCTATTGCAGATGACAAGTGGTCAAATAGAAAATGAGTGTCGGATAAAAAACCCTACTGAAATTGTTGATGTCTTTGTTCTCGGCGATTCCCATGCTCAGCAGCTGTATCCAGGTTTGATTGGGCAATTTCCACAATTGAATTCTGGTTTCTTCATGAAAGCGAATGGCGAACTTGATTGGGATGAGGAGAAAGACCGACGGCTTTGGAGATACTTAATCGATGATCTAAGTCCAAATCTAATTATTTTGAACTTTCGGTGGGATTTAAGAGACATTCCTAAATTTAGGAAATTCATTTTAAATCAAGGTTTGAGTGGCAGGAGCACTGGAACAAGAATCCTGCTTTTGTCTGGAAATCCTTCATTTCCTTTCGAGGCCACAGTCTGTAAATATGGTATGCCACTGTTAAGCTCAAGTAGATGTTCGTTCGATTCTAAACTCCTTCGGAAATCAATCCTTACCGATACTAAGGCACTGGAAACAATTGCGATTGAAACCAGAATTGAGTTCTTGGATACGATTCCCCTGTACTGTAGGGGTAATTCCTGTTCAATGATTTCGAAAAATAAGCTTCTTTATCGAGACAACAACCACCTCAATCTCTTTGGTGCCAGAGACTTTGCGGCTAGTCTTTCAAACCAGATTCTTCAACGCGATGATGTTTAAACTACACCCATTTTGAGAATAGGATGCTAAGGTTTTACTCTGGGGGATATCATGAAAAACTTCTTTCTTAAGTTCACTCGTCGGTTTCAGCACTTCGTTTGCGTCAGAAGTCCAATATCGATTCTGACTGAAGTTCCGCTATCGAAGGAATTAGTCCTTGATGTGAAGAAGGTGATTCCTCGAGGGAAGTCATTTGATGGGAAATACTTTTCTTGGATGCACGATATTTCATACACAGATTTACCCACCGAGTTACTTGAGCTAATTATGAATTACTGGCCCCGTATACAAAAGAGCATGGGGGGTCGCGCAATATTGAGGCCTGCAACAATCTATAGGACAACTCACATACCACAACAGTATGAAGGTTCAGAAGCATTTGCAGAAGCTTGGCATCGAGACACCACGGGGATTCCTAATATTCAATTATTCGTATTGCTTCAAGATACTGATTTGTCCGAAGGTCCACTGCAGTACATCTCAAGCGAGCACCTGAAGGAAGTTAGTTATCTTGTCCCCGAACTTAAGAACAAAAAATTGCGATCAAAAAACATGAAGGTTCCTGCAGAGCTTGTAAGTAATTTTACCGGGTTAAGAGGAAGAGCGCTCCTCCTAAATACTTACAGCAACTTCCACAAAGCAAGTGTCCCTCATATTGGTCGACACAGAGATATGATTTCGATTGCATTTGAGCCTGTTGCACTAACCGAGTGGGATAAATCTTTAACAACATCACGACGGCAATTAAAGAAGATACTGAAGAACCGTAAGGCTGGCGTCCAATAAATTGCAAGGCTGCGCAAAGGTAGTAGGGCTTGGAAAAATCGGACTTTTTTATGATTTGGATGTCTTAGATACTCCAAAAGTTAACCAGTGCATGACACATTGTAAAGCAATCTCAGACTCCAATCTCTTGCACCTTTGTTCTGTCTCCGACATTGATTCGGACAGGGAAAAGCTAGCTACATCTATTTACAATGTGGAAAGTTGCAATCAGGCCATTTACCAATTGGGGGTGATTGCCACGCCAACCTTCAGTCATCTTCAGAACCTAATTGAACTAATCGCTACTGCGAGGCCTCGAAAACTTCTTCTGGAGAAACCTGCGGGGTTGAATTCACGTGAATGTAGAGCTATTGATTCACTTTGCTCAGAAAACAACATTGAGGTTTTTGTTAACTATTTTCGCCGTTACCTAACTGGCACTTTAGAAGCGAGAAAATTCTTTAAATCACTTAAACAAAGTAATTTACGGGCCTTAAGGGTTCAAGCTTATGGCAATTTACATAATATATTTTCACATTTTGTCGATTTAACACTTTGGCTAGTTGGTGATGGAATTCTATGTATGTGTCCGAAGCGACTAAAAGGTTCTAAAGGCGGTGAATTCAAGCACGAATGCAACAGTTGTTCTACTATCTTATCCATACAAGGATTAGGCGGTGATACAGCGTTGTGTGAGGTAGAAATGTTATTTGAAGATTTTCATCTTTTAATTAGTGATTCTGGGAAAAAAATTGTATTCACGCTTGCAAGTGGGCAGATCCAAACTTTCGAAACAGACAATTTGGAGTACCTTAATTATCAGTCAGTTGTAATCTCAACGATAGAAGAGAACGGAGATCTATCCAAAGAGGTCAGTGGATTGAGTCAAGCCATTCAGGTGCATGATTTTTTAGAAACTCTGGAGTTTGAATATGAACAAACCAAATAAACTGGCACTTTTAGGTGGAACACCTTCGATAAGTGTGGATCTTGAGGATTACACGGTTTTTCAAGAGGATGATGTCTTGGTTGCGACGTCTGTATTAAGGTCTGGAAAACTATCCCAATTCGTTGGAGCTAAGGGGGAATACTTCCTTGGAGGACCGTACGTTAAAAGTTTAGAATCTAATTGGGGGATACGTTTCGGTACCGAATTTTCTGTTTCTTGCAATTCATGGACATCTGGGCTGTGGCTGGCTATTGGTGCACTTGACATAGAACCGGGATCAGAAGTAATTGTCAGCAGTTGGACCATGGCGGCCACGGCGACTACGATTTTGCACTGGAATCTCATTCCGGTGTTTGCAGATATCGATCCCAACTCTTTCAATTTAGACCCGGTCGATGTTGAACGCCGCATTTCTTCACGTACCCGGGCAATTGTCTCTCCAGATATTTTTGGCCAGTCTGCAGATATTGAGAGCTTGAAAGCCATTTGTTTAAAGTATGACTTAAATCTGGTGAGCGATACCGCACAATCGCCTGGTGCTACCCGAAATGGATATCTAGCGGGGACAGCCTCAGACATTGGAGGTTTCAGCCTAAATTATCATAAGCATATTCATTCGGGAGAAGGAGGCATCGCTGTTACCAACTCCGCAAATCTGGCTGAACGAATGCAATTGCTAAGAAATCATGGTGAAGTTGTGGTGGGTGATTTGGTAAACCCCGATGCGTACTTCGGAATTTTAGGAATGAATCTCAGAATGGGTGAGATTGAGGCAGCCATTGCAGAAAATCAGTTAAGCAAACTTTCTCCCGCCATTCAAAGTCGCCGTTGGGCTGCAGAGTATTTTTCTGATCTTATTTCCAAACTACCTGGCTTGGAAACGCCGGCTGTCACTTCTGGTAACGAACACGTTTACTATGTTTACGGAATTAAAGTTGATTCTGAGTTACTGGGAGTTTCGAATAAAGACATCGTGGCGGCCTTAAAGGCTGAAGGCGTGCCTGCGATACAGGCGGGCTATCAGAATGTACATAAATTGCCACTTTTCTCAAAGCAGTTGACTTACAGAAACAATCCTCTTCCGTACAGTCTTTTATCTGATGAACGAAGAAAAGAACTACTGAATACACATTTACCCATTTCAGAGCGGCTGCACAACAGTGAATTTATTGGAATTAACTGGTGTGCCAAGAACTTTTCGGATTCCGACGTTGAGTTATTGGCTGGTGCTTTCACAAAGGTCTGGTCAAATTTGGCCGAACTCAGTAACAGATAGAGCGAGCAAGTGGAATTTGCGATTTCTCGTTTAGCCGAGAACAATATCTGCGAAGAGTACTTGAAAACTCTCAATGATCCTTCCTACATGAGGTATAGCCTAAATAAAGATAAGGAATTCACGTTTGAGAGTCAGGTAGAATATCTACATACATTTGATTTCAAGTCAAATTACTTACTCGCAATTGCAAACCGGCAAAATGGCGACCTAGTCGCAACAGCAACTCTTCGTCTCATTCCGGATGGCACGATGGTTAACATTGGGTTTCTGGTTCTCAAACATTTTGGAGGGATGGGACTAGGAAAAAAGGCACTTCGGGCATTGTCTGCCTGGGTTTTTGAATTGTACCCTTTAGTGTGTCAGCAAATTGGTACTCGACGCGAAAATATTGCTATGCGAAGAATTGCACTTGCTGCCGGTTTTCACGAGGACGACAAAATTCAAAGTAGTGAATATGTTTATTTTTTCAAACAGGAAATTCCCTTGCCTCAGATTTTAGAAATTGGAAAATCTGACTTCCACATAATTTGCAACGATGCCGGGGGTGCCCTCCAAATCTCTGCTCTGGCTAATCAGCTCTTTCCAGATGCGACTGCGACATTGAGTGGTCCAGCGGTGAGCATATTTGAAAGTTATAGCACCACTATTTCCAACCTAGAGATTACTTCAGACCTGATTGCAAGTAAGAAAATAATCTTCGGATCGGGTTTCTACGGGGGTTTAGAATCTAAATTACTTGAAAGCGAATTATTGAGTAAAAACTACAAAATTGTGCTTCTAGATCACTGGGTGAATTACAAGGAAAGGTTTAACCAGGAAGTTCTGACTCTTCCAAATGCTTTCTTGACTACTAATAGTCGAGCGGCGGAACTTGCAAATGAAATTTTCCCTCACACATTAGTGCAGCAGATTCCTGATTTCCTCTTTGCAGCGCAGAAGCAAAAGTACTTGAGCGAGGAGCCTTCTCTTGATAGTGTTCTGTTAATTCTAGAACCTGACGCATTGATTGGCGAGGGAATAAACTATCCAATAGGAAGAATAGAACAATATCTCCCAATAGTTGTCAACTTCTGCCGCGCGCATGGAGTTGCTAACATAATCTTAAGGAAACACCCGTCGCAGATTTTTGATCTCAGTTTAGATTTTGATGAGACCTTCAGTGATCTGGAAATTGGCTACTCTTCTAACGAGTCGCTCGTGGGAGATCTTTTGCGTTCAAGAGCAGTATTTGGCTTCCACTCCTCAGCCCTTTATGCTTCTGCAATGCTAGGTATAGAGACTTATAGTTTCTTCGCCGGGTTCAATTCGCACTGGACCAATCACTTTCCAGCAATACTGGCAACTAATTGATATGAAATACTGCCTCAGGTGTCTTCAGCCGGATTCTCGACCAGGTACGGAATTTAACTCAGGAATCTGCCCTGCTTGTGAGTTTAGATTAACTTCATCAAAAGGGGATTGGCAAAATCGAAAGCGGGTTTTGAAGCAAGTCGTTGATTCCCGAAAGAATATCGGACACGCAACTGGTCACGATTCAATTCTAGGAGTTAGTGGGGGCAAGGACAGTACACGTTTGGCTCTCTTCGCTCGAGATGCACTAGGTTTGAACCCTCTATTGGTGTCCGTTACCTACCCACCACTTCAGACGACGGTAGTTGGAGCAAGAAATTTAGATAATTTAGTCAAACTAGGTTTTGATGTTTATCAAACTTCGCCATCACCAAAAACTTGGAAAACATTCATGAAGGCTGCTTTTCTCGAATCTGCAAACTGGGCAAAGAGCACGGAGCTTGCTTTGTTTTCAGGTGTGCCGCAGATTGCAATTGAGAACGGAATTGAATTGATTCTTTGGGGAGAAAATCCTGGGTTGCAACTGGGGGCACTTGAAACACTTGGGAAAGAAGGCTGGGACGGCAATTCGCTCAGAAATATGAATACTCTCGATGGCATGAATCGCGAGTGGCTTCTTAGGCAAAATGTGGCTACCACGCATATTAATCCGTATATCTATCCAAGTCCATCTGAATTTGAAGCGCACAATATTCAGATTGTTTTCTTGGGGTGGGCCATGGGCAATTGGGGCTTACTCGAAAATGGGCTAGTAGCGGGATTAGCAGGGCTGCAAAGTCGAAATGATTCTCCTTTGAATACTTCCGATCTATTGAATTTGACCTCGTTGGATGAGGATTGGGTTATTCTCAATCAGATGATTAAGTACTATAAATACGGTTTTGGCCGGGCGACCGATTACGTGAACGAATGGATTCGAGTAGGAAGAATTACCAGATCCGAAGGTATTTCACTGGTGGAAAAATATGATGGGGCTTGTGCAGATCGGTACATCGAGTCGTTTTCAAAGTTTATTGACATAACCGTCGAAGAATTTTGGCAAACTGTTAGGAAATTCACGAATTCAAAACTTTTCGATTTAGGTGTGGCCGGACGGCCCCGCCCACTCTTTAAAGTCGGGCAGTTATGAAAACTGCAGTGGTGGTCGATTATCGAGTAGGAAATATTGGTTCAATTTCGAATTTTCTTCGACATTTTGGCTTCGGGATCGAAGTTAGCAATGATTCAAACAAAATTATTGAGGCAGACTTACTCGTATTGCCTGGCGTAGGTTCATTTGGGCCAGCTAAATCAAACCTTGACCAAGCAGGAGCCAGCGATGCAATAATTGAGCGGTCAATAAAAGAAAGACCTACTCTTGGGGTATGTCTCGGTTTTCAACTTCTGACACTTTCTTCTGAAGAGTCAGAACAGGCTCTAGGTTTGGGTTTGATAAATGCCACAACAAACCGTTTGACTGGAGGTCCAATCATTGGTTGGGAACATGCTTTGGCAACAAATGGCTCTCTGGGGTTTACTGAAGCTTTCTACTTTAATCATTCCTATGGGGTTTTTGGTTCGCCCGAGCTTGATGAGGTTTCATTTTCTGGCAACGGATCCTGTATTTCCTTTGCGCGAAAGGGCAATCTGATTGGCACGCAATTTCATCCTGAAAAGAGCCAGCTGGCGGGATTGCATTTCTTTTCTAGACTTCTCAATGAGTATTGGCAGGAATTGAGATGAAAAAAATTGTTGCTTCTGTCTTGGTGAGAAACCAAATTGTGGTTAATTCCACGGACTTTAGTCACTACAAACCAATTGGTTCACTCTTGCATGTGATTTCAAGGCTGCAAGAGTTGGAAATTGATGAAATTGTCGTTCTAAACCTCACTCACTCTGAGAATCCGTTGGAAGATTTTCGCAAGCTTTTTTCTGATGAATTTCTCGCGACCATTAACACTCCTTTGGCTTATGGAGGGGGTATTGCATCCGAATCCGCTGCGGAATCGCTTATAACAACTGGGTGCGAAAGAATTGTTCTTTCTGGAAATAAGTGGACTCCTGGGAATTCTCGAAAGATTTCCACCAACTTAGGAGATCAAGCGGTTCTTATTCACTTGCCTTTGGTTCAGAATGGAACTGGGGTTGGGTTGAACGACAAGCTTATGTCCGCCCAAGATTATTTTGAAGATATCCCTGCAGATTGGGGTGGCGAGTTGTATCTGAAAAATCGGGATGCGGATGGAAACGCTTCCCGATTTGAATTCATTGATGAACTTTCTCCGTTGGTGAATGACCTTCAAACTCCAATTCTTGTGGGTGGCGGTATATCCTGTATGAAAGATGTGGAGAAGATCTTCGAATTGAAATTTGTCAAAGGTGTCGTGATTGGTAATTGGTTAAATAGGGAAGAGCTCATTATTCCAAGGATTAAGAGTGAATTGTCTCGATCTGTGAGTTTAAGAAGTTTGGTCAGGTTTGACTAATGGTTATTCGATGCAACAGGTGTTTATATTGGTCAAATCACCCTCTAGGAATTACTTTCAATTCTCAAGGTATCTGTTCAGGATGCCAAGTTCATGAAGAGAAGGACAAAATTGATTGGCAACTGAGATTGGAGGAGCTGCGAGACATTCTTAGCGCGCGGCACCTTGGCTCAAAGTATGACTGCATTATTCCGGTGACCGGGGGTCAGGATTCTTTTTTTACTGTTCACTACGCGATACATACTCTCGGACTTAACCCCCTTCTGGTTAACTTTAACCGGACCTTTAATAGTAAAGAAGGTATTCGCAACTTAGCTAAGCTACGAACCGCTTTTAACGCAGATTTTCGTCAGTTCACAATTAATCCTAATGTGGCCAAGGCGGTAATTAACTGCACGCTTGCTAATCTGGGTTCGCTGAATTGGTTATGGATTGCTGGCCAAACATCATTCCCGGTGAGATTGGCCATTCAACTCAACATTCCATTTGTTCTTTGGGGTGCGCACCAAGGAATTGAACAAGTTGGCATGTACTCTCATTTCGAGAATGTGGAGATGACAAGACGTTATCGTCGCGAGCATGACTTAATGGGGCATGACGAAAATGATATTTTTGAATTCGACCCCAATTTCAGCCCTGATCAAATAGCATCGCTTTCCTACCCTACAGATGAAGCACTTCTGAAATCAGGTCTAAGAGGTATTTATTTAAGTAATTACGTGCGATGGGATCCAACAGCACAGCATGATTTTGTAAGTAAAACTTACGGGTACGGGAAACGAAGGACTTCGCGCGCTTATTCCTACTTCGATAACCCGGATTGTCCGGCTTATTTCGGGTTGCATGACATTTTAAAGCAGGCAAAGTTTGGATATTCCAAAGCCACAGATCAACTCACCAGAGAGATTAGACATGGTCGAATTTCTCGTTCAAATGCATTAAACATCGAGAAGCGATTGATTTCTGCAAAACCTGAAGGGATTAGGGAGTTTTCAAATTGGCTCGGAGTATCGGTTGCCTCAATTAATGGTCTTTTACTGCAGCACTCGAACGGATTTGCTTCACAGGTATTGGAAGGTTCTTGGTTTAAGGAAGACTTTAGAGGTCCAATTTCTAGCAAAGTTTTCAATGCGCTCGGAGGACGTAATTACCTAGATAGCGACTATCAAAATATTGGTAAGGGTATCTAGCTTAGTTCGGATAGAAGCGCGCTTTATAAAGCGCGGTGGCCATTTCCAAATCTTCCGGAGTGTCTATATCAATAAATTCATACGGTTTACAAATCAGCCCCATCGAGTGGTCTCCAAAAATCGGATCTTTCCGCAGCCAGGCCTCTCTTTTCCCCCAATAGAATTGTCCAGTATCGTGATACGTTGCAGTTAGATCTTGTGTTCTTTTCAATAAATTCTCGGGGTTAATCATACTAACACAACCATTTTCCTTTAGGCGCAGACCGCGTTGTATAGGAGGGGAATATTCTTGCACAGGAAAGACGTACGAGCAGTCGAATTTAAGTAGCATTTCATAAGCACGAATCAAGTGTGTGGTTGTTACAAATATTGAGGCAGGGTATATGCAACAAACGTAGTTAGGATTTGAATCCCCTAGCCAGGATTTGGATAAAGCATCTGAAATTACATCGTACGTGTTTGTATGGTCATCGCTTAAGTGCTTACTGCGCAACAGCGGCACATCCGCACCAAATTTCCTTGATATTTCTGAAATTTCTTCATCGTCTGTCGAAACAACTACGCGTGAAAAAATTCCAGACTCATTTGCTGTATTGATAGCCCTTGCAATCATCGGAATCCCGTCCACGAGTTGGATGTTTTTACGTGGGATTCTCTTGCTGCCGCCCCGCGCAGGGATAATTGCTATCGGATTCATGCGAGGAGTTCAGGTTGCATTGGAGTTCCTGCCTCATAGTTCGCTTTGAATTTCTTACCAAGCCACTTTTCTAAGTTTTTCGGCGAAGCTCCGTGGCCGGGTCGAATGGCTCTCAAGTTTTCGATCGTTATGGTATCCCCCGCTGATACATCTTTCACAATGTACAACGATCTGCGCAGCCTCCTTGATTCAAATTCTGCCGGTTGAATTTCCCATTTCGAGCTTCCCAGTGCCAGGCTTGCCAAGTTTCCCTGAGTCACTAAGTCAGCAAATTCTTCTGGTTCCATTGAAAATGCACTGTCCACCCCACCTGAATCCCTTCGAAGAGTTATATGTTTCTCAATTATTGAGGCACCTAAAGCAATAGCTGCCACAGATACTCCAATTCCAAGAGTGTGATCAGAAAGTCCAACATTTACATTAAATCTTTCGCGTAATAGTTGCATTCTTTTTATATTTGCGTCTTTTGGTTCAGCGGGGTAAGAACTGGTGCAGACTAAAAGCGTTAGTTGGTTATTCCCTGTTCCACGAAAAGTGTTCACTAAATCTTCTATTTCATCAATCTCTGTCGCCCCCGTTGAGATGATTGTGGGTTTGCCGGTTTCTCCCACTAGACGAATAAGTCGGAGATCAGAGGTTTCTAATGAGGCTATTTTGTACATGGGAGCGTTTAGGGATTCTAAAAATTCAACCGCCGAGGGGTCAAAGGGGGAGCTAAATGGAATAACTCCCCTTGATCGACAGTGTTCAAATAGTTCCGAATGCCATTCCCAGGGTGTCATGGCTTCTTCATAAAGACTATACAGTGTGCGACCCCCCCACAAGTCGTGACCCTCGGAAACTGAAAACTTTTGCAAATTAAGAGTCATCGTGTCGGGGGTGTAAGTTTGAAATTTCACTGCGTCTGCGCCTGCTGATGCAGCGGCATCAATAAGGTTATGGGCCAGATCCAAAGACCCTTGATGGTTAGCAGAGATTTCCGCGATGTATAGAACTTCATGCTGTGTTGGATTCATGATTGAATTATAGATGTGGTCGACAATAAAAGTAGAGATTCCCAGGATGAATTAGAGATGCGTCCTGTGAAAATCGCGGATTCGCAACAATTGCTTGAATGGCGAAATCATAAAAGGATCCGGCAATATTCTAAGCATAGTCAAGAAATTACTTTAGACGTTCATAATGCGTGGCTAACAAAAAAACTAGATCCAAGTAACCATGGTTCAAAGATTTGGATATTTTCAGAAGGGGGCAAGGACATCGGAATGACTCGTCTGGACATCTTGGATGGTACATTTGCAGAGATAAGCATCCTCGTTGAACCCACTCTCCACCACAAAGGATTAGGTTCTAGAATTCTTCAGCAGACAATAAAATATGCATTTGAGGGGCTGAATTATTCGGGACTACGAGCAGATATTCATATTGAAAACCGCAGCTCGGCTGCACTATTTTTGAAATTCGGATTTGCAAGAGTCAAGAGTGTCGGACTATTTGAAACTTACTTATTGCTTAAATCAAACTAGAGAATCTTTAATTGCACGAATTACTAAATTTTTTTCATTATGAGTGATGCCTGCAAACATAGGGATGGATAGCTCGCTAGCATAAAATTCATTACTTACTGGGAACATCTCTTGTTTAAATCCAATTTCCTCAAATACGGGATGCCAATGTGCCGGAATATAATTAACTTGCACCATAATTCCTTTCTGGCGCAATGAATCAAATATATTTCTTCGCCTGGCGGGATTTACATGTATTGGATATAGGTGCCACATGGGATCTATGTTTAAACGTTTCGTTGGAATTTGGATTCCTTTAATGTTTTGAAGTTCGTCTGAGTAAAATTCAAATAAATCCGTTCTCAGCGCCTTAAATTCAGAAATGCGCGATATCTGACTAATTCCTAGCGCACATAGAACATCTGGCATTCGGTAGTTTAAGCCGAATTCATGTACTTCCTGATGCCAATCTCCTTCTGAATCAATTAGGAACTCCTTCTTGTTTCGTATCAAACCTTGTCTAGAAAATCGTCTTGCCTTTTGTAAAAGCTCCGGGTGAATAGAAGAAACTGCACCCCCTTCTGCCGTGGTCAGATTCTTTGTGGGGAAAAATGAAAATGTTGTTACATCTGCAATTGAACCTACAGGTCGACCCTTGTATGTACTTCCCATGGCATGTGCTGCATCTTCAATCAAGTAAATCCCATGTCTATTTGTAATTGCTCGAAGTTCATCGAGATCAGCTGGGTGTCCGGCAAAATCAACAGCAACCACTGCTTTTGTGCGTGAAGTGATAGCTTCCTCAACCGCTTTGGGATTAATGTTTCCCGTATCAGATTGAATATCTGCAAAAACAATTTTGGCGCCAAGTAGCGCTGCAGTTGCCTGAGTAGCAATAAATGTTAATGGGGGGGTAATTATCTCATCCCCAGGTTGAATTCCTATTGCGGCGTACGCGCAGTGCAATGCTGCCGTTCCCGATGAAACTACTACACTTGGAGCTCCGACGATTTTTTCAATTTCATGTTCGAATAGCTCTACCAATGGTCCTGTAGTGAGGAACTCTGATTTCAGTGCTTTGATGACGGCTGAGATGTCATCTTCATTGATCGACTGGCGTCCGTAGGGAATCATTGGGAATCAGATTTCGTTTAAAAAATTTCTAATATCTTCTTGCGACATCCAAAGATTATTCGTATGTGATTGGTAGGCGATGCCTTCGGCCATTGGGGTTCCGTTTGGAGTTTTGTAACCCCACTCAGCAACCACTGGAGTCACAACAAAGCGATCATTAACAAGAATAGTTCTCCTGCTATCGTCCGCGGAAATCATTTCTTCGTGAAGTTTTTCACCTGGACGCATGCCAACCTCCTCTAGTCTTGCATCCGGTGCAACTGCTGTAGCTAGGTCAACAATTCTCATACTCGGAATGCGAGGGACATACAGCTCACCCCCGAGCATAATTTCGAGTGAACCCAATACAAACTGGACAGCTTGTTCAATGCTTATCCAAAAACGGGTCATTCTTAGGTCTGTAATCGGCAATGCTTTGCCTGAATCAGCCAAAGTTTTCCAAAAGGGTATTACAGATCCGCGACTACCCATCACGTTTCCATATCGGACTACCGAGAAAATCGTTCCGTAGCTGTAGCTGTAGTTGTTCGCGGCCACAAATAGCTTGTCCGCAGTCAATTTAGTCGCGCCGTATAAATTAATTGGGGACGATGCTTTATCCGTAGAAAGCGCTACAACTTTCTTAACACCAGCCTCAATGGATGCATCAATCAAGTTTTGGCTACCGAGCACATTAGTCTTAATAAACTCCATTGGGTTGTACTCACCCGTGTCTACTTGCTTTAATGCGGCGGTATGAATTACAAAATCAACGCCGTGTAGAGCTCTTTTCAAGCGTTCTAGGTCGCGAATATCCCCGATGAACCAGCGGAGGCGCTCGTCTTCACCAATTTCATTTCGCAAATTGTGTTGTTTAAGTTCATCGCGGGAATAGACCGCTATCCGACGGACCTTAGTGTTATCCATGAGATGTCTAATCAATGCTTTTCCTAATGAACCAGTTCCCCCAGTAATAAGAACTGATGAATTATCTAACTGTGACATCAACTTCCCCCACACGGTTCTCTATTTGCGAATCAACCTAGACAGCATACTCTTGATTCCTATGAGATTCATTTTTCGCGCGGATGCCTCGAGGGAAATTGGCTCGGGGCACGTTATGAGGTCATCGGTTTTGGCTGAGGAAGTAATCTCTAGAGGGTTTGAATGTATTTTCGTGGGAAAGATTTCGAGCCTTAGTTGGGTTTCGGAGAGAATTGTCAACCTTGGATTTTCGCAAATAATTTCTGATGACTTCTTTTTCAAATCTAACCCGGAATCAGACGTTCTAGTACTGGACACATACTCGATTCCTGCTTCTAATCCATTTGTTGCAAAGAAGAACTGGAAATTAGTGTTGAGTATTTGTGACACATTTACTGCCAGATATGAGTCAGATGTAGAAGTTCGCCCTGGATTACTCAAATCTCACGCAGATCAACAGAAGCCAATTATTCTTTCAGGTCCAGAATATGTACTTATTCGTAAAGGTATCGAGAAAGCAACTAAAGAAAATTTTCCTGGTGAAGTTCTAAAGGTCCTCCTAGTAGGTGGTGGTTCGGATCCATTCGGGTTTGTACCAGCTATCGCAGAGGTTTTGAGTTCAATTAACATGGACTTGGAAGTGCATACTTTTACTAATGGCGAGACCCCCGAGGATTCAAGAATCCGATTTATGAAGCACCCGATTGGAATGGATCTTGATTTGGTTGCGAATAAAGTCGACGTTGTTTTCTGTACCGCAAGTACCTCAAGTCTCGAATTTATTGCGAGAGAAATACCAACCGGCGTCGTCTGCGCCATCGATAATCAAGTGGATTACTACAATCAACTTGGTCAGTTGGGCTATGTCTCACAAATTGGAACATATAACTCCAATCAAGTATGGGATTTCAATCTATCTTTGATTACAGAAATGTTGGAAAACAAAAGAAAACGAGATTCACTCAAGGAAGCTATTCGTGGGCTAATAGACCTTAAAGGTGCGGCCCGAGTGATTGATAGATTGCTTTCCCTAGCGTGACCGAAAAATTAGTCTAAGACGACGACTCCTTTAGGGGTAGAAAGGTGCACTTCAACTATTCCTGATTGACCCTCATTGTTTGATGGCTCTGCCCATACGATATTCACATCTCCGAGTGAAGCCAAAATGTCTTCCTTGAACCAAGAGTCGGCTAGTTGAGCTTTATCGGCAATAACAATCTTCTCAATCTCGGCAAGTGGGGTTCCATCTTGTGATGGGTGGTCTGCAGATAGCCACTGAATAAAGAATGGAAATTCGCGAGTGTCAACAATTTCTTTCACGCCAATTTGCTTCCACTTCAAATCTGTTCCATTGGGACGTGTGCGGTGACCTTCAATCGCATCACGGCCAAACTTCTTTTCAATTGGTGCAATGTCCTTGGTGCTGAAAACCCAGGTAAACCAACCGCCCCCTTCATTGGCTTTCTTTGAAACAGCTTTACCCCAAGGAGTTTGCTCGGTTGCTGGGTGATCAAGTGGACATACAACTTCAATATACTGTCCATTTTTTAATGAGGCCGTAAAGTTACGTGTTCCGAACCGTGGATGAATACCACCATCAACGAATGTGCTGCCGAGGCGCGATCCTAATCGTTGTACTGTGTCAGCGAGTTGATCATGGGAAGTCACATAAGAAATATGGTCTAGACGCATGAAGACATTCTGCCGTATCGCTAGGGGTAGCATGTACCAACTTGGATTAATTACTCCTCAATGGCTAGACTTTTGGGGCTTATTCAGCAGTTTTTTGATCCTGGGTCGAGGGTGCCTCGTCAGATCTGGCCGCATTCTGTGCAATCTCAATCCAATTACAGGGGAGCACTCAAGCGAACCACAGAAGTAAATCCTTCACGATAGATTTGGGTACGTCTGATTTAACCCTTACCATCTCAATCCAGATGGATCTTTTGCGTTACATTATGGTATGCGCCGCCTGAAGATTTCTAAAACTTCCCCAGTAACAATCTCTACCTTTCTCATTACTTATGTATCAATTTTACTAATGAAGCGAGATATGTGGGATGGATCAATTATTTCTTACGCCATCAAAACCCAAGATTATCGCGGAATTCACTCCTGGTTTTTTTCAATGGGTTGGCCCATTCAATATTTTGAGATAACTTCTACTGATTGGATAGCAAATTTTATAGGCGTAGATTATAAACATCTAGATGCGCTCTGGATTTCGCTTTCTATTTTCATCATTGTTGGAAGCACTTACGAATTCTGTCTAAAGGGATTGGGGCTCGAGAAAAAACTTGCATTGTTTGCTAGTGGAGGAGTAATAAGTTTTCCGATTTGGAGCTTCCTATTTTCATATGTGATGACTCTCCACTTCACCTGCCTTGCATTAGGTTTATGGTCAATAAATAAAATTTTGTTTTCAGACAGAAGAATTTGGCTATATGTAATTTTTTTCTTATTTTCCTTACAACTGAGCTCTTTGATTCTATTCTTACCAGTTCTTACTTT
>JACCDK012097647.1_pt1 | contig 25376 bp, 26 predicted proteins | sample 7445871 | NCBI WGS metagenome assembly JACCDK01 (sample SAMN15323436, study PRJNA562643) | freshwater metagenome | isolation source: river surface water | place: USA:Blue River Watershed | collected 2017-08-15 | reverse complement strand
CTTCAGCCTCTTCGGCCTCTTCAACCTCTTCAGCCTCTTCAGCCTCTTCAGCCTCTTCGGCCGCTTCAGCCTCTTCAGCCTCTTCAGCCTCTTCGGCCTTTAGTTGTGCGGTTTGACTTGTTACAAGTAGTTGTTTAGTTAGTTCTAGTTGTTCAACTAGTTCTTTGTTTTGTTGTTTTAGTTCAATTATAGTAACCTCGAGGCTATTGATTTTTTGTATAAAGTTGCTATTATTTTCAGCTTCCTGTTCCTGAAATGCAACCTTTAGTTCTCTTAGTCTCGATTCATAATTTTCAACTGTAGATTCATTTTCAGTCTCTAGTTCTATAATACGGTCATTTAATTGACTAATAGTATTATTAGTACCTTCAGTATTAGAATTAAAATCAGCTAATTGTCCATCAAGTTCAACACACTTTGCTTCAAGTGTAGTTAACTGACACCTATATTCTGCCTCCATAGAGTCTAGGATAGATACTAGTTGAGTCTTGTAGTTATTAGTTGGTGTAGAAATAACCGGTTCAACTACTTCTACTACAGTATCAATAACTTTCGCCTTGGGGCGAACACGAGAAACCTTTTTTTTGTTATCCATTGCTATTATTAATTAATAATCAATGTATTTAAATCTCTTTGTTTAACCTTGTTTCACAAGTAATCAGGGCAGAGCCCTGATTACAGCCTCGATGAATGGCGTAGCCATTCACTCGGCAAGTAATTTTCTGAAAGAAAATTACAGCCTCGGAATTATCTTTCAGATAATTCTCGGCAAGTAAGTGCTTCGCATACACAGCCTCGGAATTATCTTTCAGATAATTCTCGGCAAGTGACGTTACTTTATGTGAATAAAGGTTAAAATACAAAATTGAATGTCATATTTTCCAAATAAATTACACAAAACACAGTGAACCATGTCGCAACCCAAATTTGTTTCTAGTATCCCCAATAACAAACTTGAACCTGTTTTCCTAGGAGGTGGTAGTGGTCCAACTTCCAAGTCATCTGGTGCCTATGTCCCTGGATTTCTACGAAACCAAAAAGAACAGGACCATTCTAGTAAAGGAGAAGTTGATGTATCGGAATTTAAAATGACCAATGATGACTTTCCATCTCTCCTCGGCGCCAACCCGGAGGGTTTGGCACGCCACAGTACTAAAACTACTAAAGCCGCTATTACACACTATTCGGATGCCTTGAAGAAGGACATTGATAAGCCAACACCAAAGTCTAGTAAACCGAATGGTTCTTCGTATAACAAGAAGAAAAAGAAGCAGCGTATCCTACATGACTACAGCAGTGAAGATTATGACAGTGAATACTGAGATTTAGGACAATATATTTCATTTTACAGAGTTTTGTAATTTTACTTTGTGCCAAAAAATTTATGAAATTTTGTAAATTGAAGACATCATAAAACTTTGAAACAATACCAAAACCTAAAATAATGGGTGTGAAAGGTCTTTCTAAATTCATTAAAGAGCACATCCCGGCTGCTATTAACAAACGTAAACTATCAGATCTAAATGATAGTGTAGTTGCTATTGATACAAATTATTATATCTATAAATATACTATTTCTACAGATAATTTTATTAAGAAATTTGCCAGTCAATATCTACATCTGACAAGTTATGGTATCAAGCCACTATATGTGTTTGACGGTAAGCCACCCAGTGAGAAGCAAAAAGTTATTGACAAACGCAAAAAGGTTAACCTCAAAAAGAATATTGAAGTTACGAATAGTAGCATAAAACAACTAAAGAAGTTTTTTAAAGAATACGATATTCCCTATCTAGAATGTATATCCGAAGCGGATTTTATCTGTAGCCAATTGAGCCGACATGGTGTTATTAGTGGGTGTATTAGTGATGATATGGACTTCTTAACACTTGGTTGTAAATATCTGTATCGTGAGTATTATCAATATTCAGATGAGGTTTTAGAGTATAGTTTAGGGGAAGTTCTAAAGGAGTTTACAGCCGAGCAGCTAATTGATATCTCTATATTCTTGGGTTGTGACTATTGTGACCGTGTACAAGACCATGTTAATAGGTGTCATAATATTAGTGTGTATAGCCTTTTTAAGGAATACTCTAAACTAGAAGAAGTATGGAATTATCTATTTAGTAGTGGAATGTTTATACATGTAGATGAAGAAAAGGCAAATAATATAAAATCTCAGTGGTCTAAAGCTCGTGAGATTTTACGAAACAATAATAATTTTTGTTATGATGATATGATTGATAGGATTGAAGAACTATTAGAACAGCTCCATGATAATGATAGACTGTGTAAAATTAAACAGTATGGAGTTGATAATTCTATATCATCAAAACATCATAATTTGAAAAGTGAGAAAACATTTATAAATAAGTTTCGAAACAATATGTTTGCCATTCTACTTTAGTGCTCTCGAAATTCTATGAAAAATAAAAAAATATACTTTGTCCAATTCTATTCAGCAAATTGAAATTGATATAATAATAAAAATAACAACTTAATATAGAAAGGAAATGACGGAACATAGTTCAACCCCCGCCAATCTTCATGTTGTTGGTCCTCTACATGATGACATTAGTCGCATGTGTAATGCTATTGTACCCCAGCTTGAACAATCTAAAGATGTTTCTAATATAAATATTGAGTTTGAAATTCGTCTAGGTAACTACGAAAAGACATCTAGTGGACAACTTATATTCACACCTGGTGTATCATATGAAGAGTTTTCGCGTTTCTATACATATCTAGAAGATAACTGCAAAAAGATTGAATCCGAAAATTATCTAGATATTTATTGCCGCGGCTTGCCCCAAATTAATGGATATACTGTACGCACGACCATCCAGGGTTCTGGAAATATCATGGATTACTGTAGTAGCAATATATTGCCCGTGAAGAGTGGTGAAGCAGTGTCATTCCAGATTAAGATGAAAAATCCTAGTGTATCTAAAATCGATATTGATGTTTATGATATGCGTTTATCTGTTGGCAGTGAAGTTTCGTTTAGTACCGCGGATGTCATTACCGAGTTAAAAATGTCTAACCTCGAGGAACTACAAAAGCGTATCCACGACTCTGAGAAACAGTTTCGTTACAAGAAGCGTACTAGCTACATCTCGCCCGATGGCATGTTTCGCTATGACCTCACGCAAGTAAAACAGGTCTTTAGTGGTAACTCGCTAAAGTACGAAAAGACATTAGGTGAATCAGATATTTTCAATCAGGCGCCAGTTTATGAAGTAGAACTCGAATTTATCTACAAGGGTGATTATGTCTCAAATAGAATCCAGTTCGGTAAGCGCGATAACGCAACTGGGATCGTACTTGAAAACATTGCTCTCTCTATGCAAGTTCGCCAAGATGCCGAACTAGTCCTAGTTAAAGATGAAAAATACAATGTCATTCGCAACTTTTTGAGTCTATACTACTTCAAGGAAGACGCGGATAAAGAGTTTAATCAATACTACATGCGTCGCGACAAGCAATATAGCCGCATGTTTCCCGGCGCCAAGGTATCTACCCTCGAACGTGTAAACCTCATTAAAGATGCTGCTACAAAGGACCGTAAGCCCTACATCTACAAGGACTACACAGTTACAGACAAGGCCGATGGGGAACGCTTTATCCTATTCGTGGATCGCAAGGGGCGCGTCTACCTAGTAGATGATCGCATGAACGTCCTACGTACCGATATCGTTTCGCGCAGCCTTGAATCAACGATGATTGATGGCGAATTAGTAATCACGTTTGAACACGGCGTCAAGGTCTACAACTATTTCGCCTTCGATATACTCTATAGCAATGCCGAAAAGACCTATGAATATCCACTCTTCCCCAAGTCGGAACGTGATCGTGACCGCTCTCGTTTCTACAAACTAGAAAGTGCTATTCGCACCTTTCAAAAGGCGGATGTACCTCGTATCAACGGGGTTAGTGTCTTTAATATCTCGGCCAAGAACTATCGTGTAATTAATGATGAAGACGTACATCGTATGAAAGAGTGGTGTGGCTTTATTTGGAATCGTCGCGATAAGGGCTTTCGCTATGATCTCGACGGTCTTATCTTTACACCTAAATTCGAGGCCTATCCGATTGGTAAATTCTGGTCCTCGGCACTCAAGTGGAAGCCACCCGTGGAGAACAGTATCGATTTCCTAGTCAAGTTTCGCAGTGGTGATAATTCAATCAAGACTACTATTACCAAGACGGCTGGTCAAGAGGTTGTTACTAAATACCAATTAGCTGATCTCTATGTGGGCGAATCTGTAGAAAAGCGTGGTGTCCGCGAATACGTCGAAAAGAAGTTTGACCTCCCCAATACTATTGGTACCGACCCCACCTACCTTATTAAAATTCCTCTAGGTAGCACCGGTCTTAAAGATGATGTGCCAATTCGCAGCGACACCATTATCGAGTGTGTTTGGGAAGATGGTGGTTGGCGAGTCCTAAAGACGCGTCTTGATAAGACCCAGCGCTACCTAGCATCTGGTAAGAACATTAGTAACACTGCTAACAACATTGCTGTAGCTATTAGTATCTGGTCTACGATTGTAGAACCTATTACTACAGACATGATTACTGGTGTAGAACCTGTAGAAGATGTAGAATACTACTCCAAGTCTGGCACGGACCTCACCGAACCCATGCGCAGTTTCAATAACTACATGAAGACTGTGTTGATTAGTGGTTCTCGCAAAAATGGCGATTCACTTATTGACTTCTCTTGTGGTCGCGGCGGTGATATTAAAAAGTGGTTTAGTTCAGACTATCGCCGAGTGGTTGGCCTAGACATTTCGCGGGGAAATATTGAAAGTATGGATCCAAAGTTTGGTGCCGCGGGTCGTATCCAGCACTTACAAAACAAGTTTCCGCAGTACAAGTCGTGGTCTGAAGGGGTCAAGTTTTTCTGGGCCGATACTAGCAAGATTACTACGGCGGCCCATCCCAATGGTGTTTGCCAAACGGCGCTAAAGGAGGGCGCCTCTAAGGCCTTAGAAGTACCATTTGATGTCGGTGCTAGTTTCTTTACGGCGCACTACTATTTCGAAAGCCCGCTCAAGATTCGCGGTTTCTTTCAAAACCTATTTGATAACATTCGCGATGGTGGTTTGGCAGTAATTACCTGTTTCGATGGTTTAGAGATTTTCAAGTGGCTCGAACATTTAGAAACTGGTCAAGTATATAGTGGCCTAGTAAAGAGCAAGCCAGTTTGGCAAATCAAGAAGGCCTACAATAAGAACACACCCTTCTTGGAGACTAGTAGCAATGTGGGGCTAAAGATTGATATCAAGTTTGAGAGTATCTCGGATGATTACTACTCAGAGTATCTCTTACACCCTAAGTACTTCACCAAGATTGCCGAAGAGTATGGCTTTAGTGTAATTAGTGACTCGGAGGCCCAGAGTATGTTTAATCTAAAGTCTGGTACGGCTCTATTTGGTGATTTAGTAAAAGACCTCGAAAATGCCGATGAAATGAAGCGTCTTCGTGATAGTGAACTAGGCAAGGTATTCTATCGTGATATCAATAGTCTTGTGAATGATGATGATTATGCTGATCTACGCGAGTGGAACAAGCACAATCGCTACTTCATTCTTCGTAAGAGTGCCAAGGGTGACATGAGTGTACCCAAGGGTTGGCGTTCTCGTCTCTCCAAGTACGACTGTGAACACGAGTACAAGGAAGAAGAGCCGGCTGTTGTTACACAAGAGCCTGAATCAGCGGCCAGTGAAGAAACAACTAGCTCTAAACCGGCTCCTAAGAAGCGCACACTAAAGAAGAAGGCCTCTCCTGTAGTTGAAGAGGCCGTTCCTGCTCCTGCAACTGAAGAAGCTGCTCCTGCTCCCGCTCCTGAGACTGAAGAAGCTGCTCCTGCTCCCGCTCCTGAGACTGAAGAAGCTGCTCCTGTAGCTAAACCAGCTCCTAAAAAGCGTACACTAAAGAAGAAGGCTGTAGTTGAGGGTAGCGAAACAGTTTCTGGAACAACTGCAGAACCGGAAGCAGAGGCACCAACCGAACCAGTTGCCGAACCAGCTAAACCGGCACCGAAGAAGCGTGTTTTAAAGAAGAAGGCCGATGCTTCGGAAACTGTTACGTCAGCAAGTGGTACAGAACCAACTGCTGTTACAGAAGAAGAACCTGAAAAGCCTAAAAAGAAGGCACCGGTCGGTAAGAAGAAGCTGGACGTAGCACCAAGTGTTCTAGAACAGCTACTAAAGGGTACCTCGGAAGAGCAAGCTGAAGTAAAGCCACCAGTAGAAGCGGAGACTAAGAGTGAGCTAGAAGGTGTTGTAGAAAAGGCACCTGCCGGAACTAAAGTTAAGGTACCCAAGAAGCTACTTAAGAAGAAGAAGACTCCGGAAGAATAATAAGGTACTACATAAATAATAAAATCATATTAACCTTTATTCACATAATGGTAACAGATTTGTCACTTAAACTCCCTACATGTAGGGGGTTTAAGTGAACAAAGGTTAATAAAATTACTTTGTAGAGTAATTTTATTAGTAATAAACAATTGTCTAAAGTACAAACCCATATAATCCAAGTGATATAAAAATGCTAAAATAAATAGCAATGATGGACATGGATTTAGTAGGTAGAGACATACTAGGTATGTAACTATCTGTAAAATTGTAGACGGGATCAAATATTTTATCAATTAGTTTAGGTGTTTTGTACATTAGACTATATACTATTACACCAGTAGTCATTATCATAAGAATCGTCCAAACACCTTGAACGGCCTTTTTAGTTTTAGTTTCTACCGTTTCACAACTAGGAGCATTAGGCATCTTATCTGTCAACTTATCCAGCTTTCGACCGGCAGTATCTCTAATATTTTGAATACCCTCACGAGTATTACTAATAGTATTTTTCGCGTTTCTAGTCCCTTTAGATATTTTACAACGTGACTTTTTAAGATAGCAATTGAGTTTGTTGTATACAGTTTTTTTGGGAGGACATTTACATACTTTCCCACTTTTTGTTTTACTGGCGTAGGGTTTAGGTTTCTCGGATAGTATATCATACGGATAAACAACATAGGTGGGATGGAATTGTATAAGTTGTAAGTATAATTCTTGTGTAGGAAGCTCGACATAAGTGTACCAGAAGTCATATATCCAGTTCCATAGCCAACTAAAGGGTAACTTATAGCCACCTTGTTTATAGGCAACTTTGACGGTCTCGACACCTTTAAGGTAATTGATACGTTCTTCGGCAATAGGTCGCTTAATATATCTATTTTTCCAATCATCTACATATTCACCAAAATTAGGGTCACATCTACTCCACCCAGTAGCTAAACGGATATACCACTTTTCCGCCAACTTACATGTTATTTTTCTGGTTGTAAACTGATAGACCGTTACAAAGAAGCCCCAAATAGCAGCAATGACATATTTAAAATACTTTATAATAAACCAGGCAATATAAGCTAAAATAACATAGGGTATAACATATTGGATCATGAACTGAATAGGTTCACGAAGATCATTACCTCTACGGATTTCTGTAGTACCTAAATTGTACTCACTAAAAGCATCTTCTCCTTTATAGTAGGTCATCCAGTCTTGAAATGATTTCTTAAATTCATTAGCCTTTTGTAAATCATTTCTAGAATAGGCACTTTCAGGAAGTTTCATAGCATCCTCGTATTGTTTTTTAGTATATTTCTCATTACTAAAGAATTTTTTAATAGAAGGAAACATCTTATAGACAAATATACCGGCTACAAGGGACAGACAAATATCAACATAGAACATCGTCGCCTTATTGCTCTTTCTAAGCTCTTCGTGTGGTGCTATAATCTTTTCTCGAATTTCCTTTTTTTGTTCTTCTAATTTTTTAGATATTTTAGAAGCAATAGAACGTTTCTTTTCATCAATGGCTTTTAAATTATTTTCAATATGACTATTTACTATATCCTTGGCATTTGTACTAGATCTCTCTATATTATTTTCTAGTGTAGATAATCTAGATAGTCTAGACTTGGTATTTTTAGATAACTTACAAAAAACCATTAGGGCCTACTATTATTAAGTTTAGATTAATTTAGCCAATAAATATCTCCTAATTAAATAACTTATGTCAAAACCGGGTTTTAAAAAACCACCAAATACGCCAACAAAAAAGGGGTCATTAAGTGATATAGATATAGCTACAGAACATTCTAGTGAAACTACACAGGCTATAGATAAAGAAGCATCTATTGAAAGAATAGGTCAACAAATAGAAACTGCAATTTCTAAAAAAATAATTAATCCTCGGAGAACATTAGTAGAAGATAGGTCATATAATAGTTGTATTGGTATTCAACAACGAATTGCGGATTCTGATGTACTTTCAGAACGTTCTAAACATTTTTTGACGGAATATATAGACCGCTTAGAGGAATTAAAATGGATTCATTCTAGATCCTCGGAATATTATGAGCGGCGTAATCTAGCCATAACTATCCCTTCTATTGTACTAACCTCACTATCCGGCATCATGTCTTTTATGTCTACTTCTAGTGGCGTGTCACAACAATTTCAATACATATCCTCTATCACTGTAGGTATAATAGCGGCTATTAGTAGTCTGGTTCAGGCCTTATCGAGTACTCTACAATTCGGTACTAAAAGTGAACTACATAGAGATGTAGCGGATAGATATGAAAAGATAATTACTAGTATAAAGTTTGAGTTTGTAGATCATTCGGATGAGAATTTTATAGAGGAACTAGAGAAGCAAATTATAGAGGTTCATAATATGTGTAAATATTTTCCACCAATGTTTTTCTATGAAGAATATCGACGATTCAAAAAAAAGGAACTAGATGAAATTAAAAAATTACAAATAAATCATGAGACTAAAAATATCCAAACTGACCCATATGAATTAACCAGTATAGTTATTGACAAATCCGGGGCTAAAGATGTTTAGTGAGTTACATCATTGTTTACACAAAAAGATGTATAAAATTAAAAATATTGTATTAAGAATAAGAATAATTATATTTAATACAATAAATGCCAGAAGGTGTAGAAGTAAGATGGACTACTAAATGTCTAAAAAGACAATTTATCGGTTTAGAACTTGCTCAGATTGTAGAACATACATACAAAGGAATTAAGAATGTAGAACTGTTCAGAAAACCTATGAAATGTACCGAAATAAACTGTCGAGGCAAAGTACTTTATATGAAACTAGAGGCCTCGACCACTAAATTATACCTAACTATACAATTCGGTCTTATGGGATATTTAAGTCTAGACCCAGATAAAAACTATAAACGTTTTAGTCTAAACTTTGGCAACACCAAATTATATTACTATGACATGCTCAACTATGGCAATCTAGAGATGCTAAAACCCAAAGATTTTTTTGTAAAAATAGATAAATTAGGACAAGATATATTTAATCCAGATGAGTTCAACCAAAGTTCTCTAAATGAACTAATAGATTTAAATGGTGATTCTAATATATGTGTATTCCTATTGGATCAAAGTATATTAGCAGGAATAGGAAACTATGCCAAATCGGAGATACTATATCATTCTAATATATCCCCTATGCGAAAAGTAAATAGTCTCACCACTAAAGAAAGAGTACAACTATATGAATCTATTTGTTTTGTAGTATATTCTTGTTATTTAGCCGGTTTTACTGAATCTAGAGAAGGTGCTCACTACAACATATTTACCAATCTAGATTGTAATTTAGGGGATATGGTAAAGGATGACTTGGAAATCCTAAGGGTTGATAAAGTACCTAGTAAGTATAGTATACAGGTTTATAAAAAGAGTAGTGATCTATTTGGTAATCGTGTAGAAAAACTACAAACTGACGACAAGCGTACCACTTATTGGGTACCTGAACTACAAAGATAGAGTTACAATTCATTATATTTATTTTAGTATGTATTTTAGTGTATTTTATATTTATTCCCGATATTCGTTAGGGATAGAGTACAGGTTCAATTGGCTTGCTTCGGTGTGTTGGATGACACCAATTGTTTTGATAGAAGTTTTGATATTTGTTAGGTGTACAGGTGTATTTAGTACACAACACTCCTCTCCTTCTGTGTAGAAATGTTCCTGGTTGTTTGTATTGTTAGAAACACCATAAAACTGGCACTTACACTCAAACTTTTTTCCTCGAATAAGTCGCTGGATATGGTTCTTATTAACGGTTGTGTAAAAGTCTGAAAATGTCCGAAAACTGTTAAAGTTATACATGTCCTTATGCGAATGTATATATTCTAGATACTTATCGGCCCATTCCTTAATCAATTGTAGCTGGTCAACTTCGTGTTTGAGCCAGGCATTTTCGATATTGTAGGCGATTTCGGCCTGTCCGGCGTCACTCCCGATACAAGTGTAGGGACTAGTATTGTCAATAGTGCGGAGCCGTTGAACCTTTTTAGCGGCCTCATCTCGAATAGTTGTTTGGTGAGCGATTTCATAAGTAGCTATAGAAATGGCTTCTTCGACAAGTTTGGGATAGCGCAAAAGGAAGGAGTCCATTTTATAATTTTTGTTTAGATGAGTTTAAATTATTATCAATTTTAACCATATTTTAGAGCTAAATTGAAAATTCCAATAGGATATCTAAACACCATATAGTCACAATCACGATGCCAGACTACGGCTACACCATCATCTTTTCGACCTCAAAGCGCGACACAAAGCAAGTTATCGCAAAGGATTCCAAAAAGATTCGCGAGATAAACAAGGTTTTACGAGAGCAGTTTAGTAATCCAGCCTACAGTTGCCATCTAGACCATTTGATGCTATTCGCGGTTAGTTTTTGGAACATAAAGACCGGCGTCCACTACAACGGCATCTATGTCATCTCTCTAGCCGAGATAAAACACCCACTCTTTATTACTAATGTAGCACTCCAGAAGGTCTTAGATAGCCCGAATAGCATTCGCGTAAATGATATCTATTGCGCGTATCCTAGCTTTCGATTCAACAAGTTTCACGAGGGTGATTATTTCCATGTAGGTGACGATAATAAGATTGTGTTTAGCCAGCCCGGAACAAATTCACATGGCCTTGTCCGCTCATCTTAGATGACTTATTATATATTATAAACTACTACACTTTGTAAGTTTAAACCTAAACCATTAGGAATGTATTATCTTCCTTTTCTACATCATTTTTACCCATAGTAAAAGTTTTACAATTTAGTAGATGCCGTACAGCAAAAATACTAACTATTTCTGATACTATCATACCACTAAAGGCAATATCAACTTGTGTGATAGTAATAACGGCCATTAAGATACCTCTAAATCCATTTACAAACCACATTGAGTTTGCTAGAAAATTTAATTCATTTTTAGTAAAATCGTCAATAACTTTTTTGTCTGGATTATATACACGAAAACCTAATATCGGAGAACCAATTTCATTTACTAGGACATCACAACCTTTCACCATCCATATAAATATATTAAGCAATATCCATTTTTTCCAGGTATCTATCTGGACACTTATAACAATTAAACTGTCTGAAGGACCAAACCTAAAGTATTCACTTTTCGGTGAACGAAATATACAAACAATTAATAAAACGAGTAACATAGTAATAAAATTTATGATTAAGCATAACCATACTTTTTTACTATTACTTATTGCCATATTTTAATAGACACACTTTATGTTGTATTAGTAACATTATAAAATCAATTCTGATTTAACTTTTTTTCAGCCGCGGCTGCGATTATTCGAGGAGGCGGGTTCCAATAGTGTCCAAAGTTTAGCTTCGCTAACTTTGGCACTATACGGTACCTTAGAGTTCTAGGGCCAAGCTACCCTTTTCAGAGAGGCTTATTTTGACACCCAACAGTATTAGATTCTTTAGAGGATTCAGATTCTTTTGTACCACAATTACACTTTATAGAATCTGATTTTTTATCATTTAGAGCATTTTTATATTGTCTTCTAAAAAATCTAGGCATTTTATGAATATTCTGTTAATAGCTGATAAATATAATCTACATCCTCTAATATTTCACTAATAGATTCTCGTTTTTCTATCTGATATGCCATTTTTTCTGTGACCAACTTTAACTTTTTATTTGGACATTTATAGGCCATCATATCAAATACTAAAGACAATTGAACGGCTAAGTGCCAATCTTGTTTTTTTGTCATTAGTATATCACTCCTAGCAAAATCTGTAAATACCGGTCTAATTCCATATGTTTTTACAGTCCACCGTTTCCTATAAGCCCTATATACAAACTCTTCATCACTAGTTGTACAGTGGAGTGCCAAACCCTCCGGGTTGGCAGCTAACTCAGGTTCCACAGTGCCAACCCGAAGGGTTTGGCACTTTGTGATATCCCAAAGTATATTTCTAAGTTTCCAGTCTTCATAAATAAATCCGAATTGTTTAAAAAGTTCTATCACACAAAAGGTTAATTGTAGTGTTACACTAATCCAATTTTGAACAGTCCATGGTTCCATATTACTCAAGTCACCATTTTTTATAAACTCTTGTATTATTACAATAAATTCTGTGGTTCCATCTTTAGTACAAACTTGTTGACCATCTACAGATTTCATCCATCTAACTTCTTTATCTAGACAGGTTAAATCACAAATACCCTGAACTATATTTCTATGAGGATATTTCATAAACACTCTTTGAATATTTCGTTCCTTTTTACCCCTAATATTATTGACTAGTATCTTTACAATAACAGGTTCTTCTAATAATTTACTCAATCCTACAAATGCGAAGCCATCACTAGCATCACTTGCGTCTTGAATTGTAGTATCTATAGTCCATATAGCATCTGAGTCCCGTTTCTTTAATTTACACGAAGTGTAGAAAGTATCAATATTAGAAATACGACCACCTTTTTGAATACCATTTGTGTGTGGTATTGAACTGTACCTTTTGGGTAAGTATAACAGCGGTATAATCATCGATATAATATTATTATAATCTAATATTATTTTTAATTCAAAGTAAATATACTAACCTATTCTAAAATTATTCTAAAAACATCTAAAATACCTCTAGATTAAGACTATCTAGATTAGGATTTCCAATAAAGTCCAACTGATTGAGCAAACAGTCTTTGTCTACTAGTGTCATCTTAGTACCGTGAGAACACTTACCCTTGCTGTCGATGTAGATGTGCCGAGAGGGAATAGTGCTGAAGTAGAGGCCGTATTGGTAGTTATCGCTACTCGCACCACAGTTACACGGGTACTCGATATTTTCTAGTAAGTACTCTAGGTAGACCTCATTTATATTGTAGACTACATCCTCGAAGGTGGTCCACTCGGCGTATTCCTGGTCGAGGTCGTGGCGGATGTAGTCATTCTCAGGTGCTAGTAGAAATTTGAGGTACTTGGGGGCCCAATTGTGGATGTCGCGATGCCGATTGATGGCCTCGGCGTGTTCTAAGCAGTTCTTGTGGTAGGCCAGTTGCTCCTTCGACATTTTTTCTGGCTTTGCGTTGAAATCCGGCTGAATCCGAGCCTTGATTAGGCGAGCCTTCGAGGCATTAACGCGGGTCTGGGCATTGCGAATCTGTTGAGCGGCACTAGAGGTGGCTTCTTCGACGAGTTGGGGGTAGCGCTGGATAAAGGCCTCGAGATTAGGCGTGATTGTGTAGGTGGTAAAGTCCATTTGTGGATTTGTAGGGTAGTATGTGTCTATGGAGCAGACAAAGTATTCAATTTACTACAGCACAGGGTTACTTATAAGGCTTTAGGCCGAAGTACCTTATAGTGCTAAAGTTTAGCGAAGCTAAACTTTAGGACACTATGGAACCCGCGTTAGCTGCCAAATTAAGCCACCCAAGAGGGTGGCTTAACTTTGACACTCCACGGTAATTGGTAATAGTTTATGGTTAAAGTATTTACCTAGATATTTATTTGTAGATACATCGTAAATATTATTGTTATTGTCCAAGAGGTATGTTTCTTCCTGTATAACAATAAATTTTGATTCAAACCTATCAATCGCAATTAATAGTTTAGAGCGAGTCTTAGATATAAGGCTCTTTGATTTAGAGCTTTCGGATTCTATAGTACTGACATGTTTTTCAAATAGTTCTTTTAGGTTATATAGCTTATCAAGTCGATCTCGTTGACTATCTATTTTATCATAAAATTCATTGAGTTTTTTTATAACTTTTGTATCATTTTCATTCTGTAGATGTTGTATCCTAGAAATAATCTTATCCTTTACACAAAATAGATATTCTTTATCTGGTAAGTCTTTTAAAAGTGCTTGTAATCCTTCACTATTATACATATGTTCAATTAGTATCAATACATATTTCTTGATTTCAGACTGAAATAATTCTATCTTATCATCTAATTTATCATTTATTTCATCATAGAACTGTAAACCACGGTAATTTAATAATTGTCTTTGTATTTCTTCTAATTTTTCTATACTATTTGATACATCTATGTTATTAGTAAATGATTGTACAACATCATTAATAAGTGTTTTTAGCTGACCATGATACTCCTCATCCCATACACCATATGGCTTTTTAGTGGCATGTACTTTACAGAAATTTGTCTCACCCACACACTTAAACCTACAACGGTCACCAAACGGATTTGTAATGTCATCACGCATTACTCTAAGTTTTCCTCTCTCTATGTGGACTTGTTCACTAAAAGTTCTAGCAAGACAGCACGGTTTTTTGTGATAACAACTACTACATTCAGTAAAGTGTGGTTGCTTTTTATTTTTACAATGTGTATAATTTATACACAGTAACTCTGGATCACAATCTAAACAGAATTCGTTGTTTATGCTACTTTTGAGCAAATGATTAAAACAATCCGCATTGTGGCATTTGGTTGTTATTTGTTTGAAATTACTCGGACATTTGGGGTCTATACATAAATGGTCTATTCTAATACACCGGATTCGAATAGTATCATTTCTACTGTTTATATTGGCGTTTTCAATTAATTCGGTTGCATCAAATTCAAACCAAGGTTCTGGCCTATTTTCTGATAAAGTCTTGTGTTTATGGCAAATTTCAAAAATATATTTAATTTTTTCAACATCTAGTAAGGCAACATCAGCACTTTTTGTAGAGTTATTAAAATCAAACCGGTATTCTAGTTCGGCTGTACAGGTTTGTGTATATTCAATTGTGTGTTCTACTAATTTAAAACAAGTATGGCAGTTTTTTTCGATTATGATATTTTTGCGGCTGTTTAAAAGCGATTGTAGTAATAATTTTGCGTCTTTATGAATTTGTGATTCAGATGGATGATCATAGTAATTACATGGTTCCTTCTCACTATAATGGGAAAAATATGGATCCCTTATAGCGCCCTTTTTAAATATTAAGTCTTTGTTACAATCGGGACAAATATATTTATTCTTCTTGTTGGCATTACACGGCAGCACATATTCTCCGGTAGTCTTATCTATAGCACCTAGTGTTAATTTGTATTTCTTTTTAGCACCGAAAGGGATGGCAGCTAACTCGGGTTCCTCGGTGCTAAAGGTTTGTTGGAACTTGTTAGCATCAGTTGTCTCGATTTTTTCAACAATCTCTGTCTGCTCCGGACTTTCTAATGATTGAAAAAATTTGGAATATTTACGAATTAGTTCTTGGTTTGATTTACACCATTCATAATAGGGTACGTCTTTGATAAGGATAGTACTATCTTGCCCCTTATATTTTCCAAATGGTACGAGCATAGCGTGTTTATTCTTTAAAAAATATGTGAAATATTAACTTTTATGGTACATTATTTATCAATTTACTTCCAAAGCAGGGTTCCATATGCTCTATACAAAGCAGGGGTTAGTAAAAGTTGTCATGATAACACGGTGTACCTGTTGTCTTTATTGTTTTTCAGAGTTTTGGGACTTGTCTATTATTTACTCCGAAGCCGGGCCACCCGAGGTCCACTTCTTGGCCTTGACGTCGTACACACCAACCTTATCTTCGGTCTCGGGGTCATACACGTTGCCGTCGGCGTCGATCATGTAGTCCTGGTCGTTGATGGTGGTCCACTCGTACTCAATGTTGGCTTTCTCGAGGGCATCGGCGGGCATGTACTCGTCCTCGGCATCCTCCTCGACGTCATCCTCCTCGTCCTCCTTGGCAGGGCGCTTGGGGGCGTTGGGCTTCACGGCCTTGGTAGGCTTGGTCGGCGTCTTGGGCTCGTCTGCCGACTCCTCGGTGGCGGGCTTGGCCGCCGCCTTCTTCACGACCTTCTTGACCGGCTTAGGCTCCTCAGCCGTCTCGGTGGCCTCGGTAGGCTGAGCGGCCTTCTTCACGACCTTTTTCGCGGCCTTCTGCTTGGGCTCCTCGACCGGGGCGTTGAGCTTCTCAATCAGCGTCTTGAGCTTGCCAGCGTACTCGCCGCCCCACACGCCGTGGGGCTGCTTCTCGGCGTGGCTCTTGCAGAAGCAGGTCTCGCCGACCTTCTTGAACTTGCAGCGGTCGCCGAACTGGTTGGCCTCGTCGTCGCGCATCACCTTGGGCTTGCCGCCCTCAATGTGGTCCTTCTCGTAGAGGGAGCGGGCGCAGCAGCGGACGTCACCCTCGGGCTCAGCCTTTGGCTTCTTCTCGGCCTTGGGCTTGGCCTCCTTGGGCTTCTTCTCAGCCTTCGGCTTGGCGGGCTTCTCGGCGTCGCTAGTTTCGGTCTCGGTCTCGGATGCCATGTCGTCGTCGCTGCTAGTCTCGGTCTTCGGCTTCTCGGCCTTGGTCTTCTTCGGGGCTTTGCCGCTGGCGATAAGAGGCACGTCCGACAGGAGCTTCGCACGAAGCTCCTCCTTGGTAAGGCGGGGCGTGTACTCGCCGTTCTCGGCACCCAGGGTGTAGGCGGCGAAGAGCATGTCGTCGAGGTTGATCATCACGGAGAGGGCCATGGTTGCTTGTGCGGGTTGGTTCGAGGTGTTCGAAAGGTTTTGTGTGTGACTAGGCTCTATCCCTAGGCTCGTCAATTTTTATCTAGCCTAGGTCTAGGTCACACTACTAATGCCTAGAGTCTAGCCACCCCCAACCGCTCAATTCGGCATTAGTATTGAAGACTCCAGAACAGCAACTGTACCGAGAAGTTCTAGGACGTTCTAGTACTATTTTATTATTATCTACACTAATAAAGTTACCTCGGTTCTGTATGAGGTTTCGTTCGTACACAAGTTTTGCAGTATTTTCGAAAATTTCGCGAATATTAACATTGTCTTTAGCGGATGTTTCATAGTACTGTGCGTCGTATTTATTAGCCAGTTCTATAGCTTCGTCGCTATGTACACCAGAGTGACTAATATCGCTTTTGTTACCAACTATAACTATTTGTATATCATCTAATCTGCTTCTAAAATCATCAAGCCAGCGTTCAAAGTTATAAAAGGTTTCTCGATTGGACCTATCAAAAACATAGAATAGTACCTCAGCGTTTCTATAGTAGCTACGAACAATATTCCTATAGTTCATCTGGCCGGCTAAATCCCAGATTTGTAGTCTAATAATATGCTCCTTCCTACCCTCAACACTACGATCTAATGTAACATATTTACTAAAATAATCAACACCAACTGTAGTGGACGCAACTACACTAAATGTGTCATTAACATATCTTTCTATAATGCTACTTTTACCTACACCAGCATCGCCAATAAGAACACACTTGATGGTGCTATCAAAACGGGGTTCTTTTAGCTTAAAATATGTACTCATAATACTTTGTTATAATCATTAAACATTTAAATTTATTTATTATCATTAAATTAATAGGTAATAATAGTAATGACAACAACACCGCAATATTGCTACATTATCTATAGTCCTTCTAAAAATCGTACCTATGTAGGATATACAGTAGAACCTACTAGACGTATTAGACAACATAATGGTATTATAAAAGGTGGCGCCAAGGCAACAAGTGTGGCAACTGATTGGCGATTTCTCGCTATAATAACTAGTGATAGCCCAACGTTTACTAATATATTGGCTCTATCCATAGAGTGGCATCTAAAGCATCCTAGTGGTAACAGGAGAACAAAGGATGTAAAGTATAGAGGAATAGATGGTCGGCTAAATGCTATAATAGAGGTACTAAATAGATATTCTATTGATTTCACGGTATATGTGGATGAAATCTATAGAGTTGTATTAGAGGGTCTTAGAGACAAGGAGGAACTTGATAAGGACTTATCTAATCCTGAGAGTAATGTGATATATATAAAAAAGCTTAACGAACTATTAGAGGCACTAGGAAAGACTAAAGAGGTATAAGAATTGGTTAATGTTGCTGAGCATTTCATCGCGGATATTTAAAAGATCTGTATCAGTCTTACTGTCTAAAACATTAGATAGTTCAATTAGTATATTTCTGTAACGAACCATGTGAGTTACAAAGGCTGCTTTATCACTGACATCGTGTATAGGAGCTGTAGATTTTTTGTATTGTATTCTATTTGGTACCATTTTACCCAATAGTACTTCTACAAAGGTATCTATATGACCACTAAGGCGTTCGTGTAGTTCATCGGTTGCCTTATGTTCGGCGTAACTAGTAGTTTTCCAGTGATATAGTTTTATAGTATTAAGCATATCAAAGAAGGTTTCTAATAATTTCGCTTCCATATATAATTTATATCGATATAATTATTGTACAAAAACCTCTACTTTTTCTAAATAGTGTTCAAATAGTTCAATCCAATTAGCTGGAATGTCGTATATGTCGAAGAATTGTGAAACTTCCCTATCTAAATCATGACTAAACTTCTTGACGATAAAGAGATCTCTATCTAGATCGATAATATATGAATAACATCCTATTATTTCTTCCTCGTCAGTAATATAATAGTCGTGATATTCGTAACTAGTTAAAGTATCCATAATACTTACTAGGTATTGTATTTTTCGCGCCCTATCATCAATAGGGTCAGGCATTACTTCTAGAGACTCTTTAATATAATCGATATCATCATCTGTAAGCTCTCGAATATTATTCACTAGTAAATTTCCCAAACGTTCTGGGTGGGCATCCCCATGTTGATAAAAATAGTAGTAGATACCCTTGTAGCGGAAAATATAATAGCCACTTGTGACCATTCTTGAATGGTTGGTATAGCAGTTTTTACGATATCATATGAAATTGTATCAATTTGGATTAGCTAAATGGGGCTTTACCATCTAGATAGTTCTCTTTCGAGAACATTTCAATAAAAAAGTCGCGAATTTCACCTAGTGTGTCACGTTTTACACAAACATAGTTGTTAAACACTTGATAGAAGGGAGCATGATGGTGGTGCCACGAGTGTTCTTCGGGGCTAGGAGCTAGGTCTGTAGATTTAGCACCGGCGTGCTGCTTATGCAACTGCTTATGCAACTGCTTATGCAACTGCTTACCTTTAGTACCTTTAGTAACTTTAGTAACAGTAACACAATCCTTACAACTACATAGTTTCCATATTTTCTCGCCATTTTTATCTACATTAGCTATGTAGTATTTACCAGTTTTGGGGTGTTTAATCATCATACCTAATGGGGCATCATCAATATGTATAGAACCAACTAGTTTCATAATCTTAATTAGTAGTTAGATTATTTTTGTGAATCTAGGAAATCACGAACAATTACACCTACATGTTCTCTAGAACTATCAAAGTATTGTGTAATGCTCTTTTCAAATAGTTCTGTAAGTACTTTATCGCTTCTACATAGGTTACGAAAGGCATCAAAACATTTTCTAGTAGAATCATCTAGTTCATTTAAAGATATAGTAAAGCTAAATTTATCCCTACCCAATAGGGTAAATACAGAAATATGTGATAGACTACAATTTACGCGAATACTACTAGTATTAGGAGTTGCTACATATTTATCTAAAACACTAATAGTTAAAATAGGTATAGATAATTTCATACTATTTAATAGCTTAGTTGTTATAGTATCTAAATTTAGTTCATATGCCAATACTTTAAATACAACTTTACAGTTATATCTAATAAAAATTTTTAAGATTTTGTAAGGAATATTGTGTGAAATATTTAGTGATTTTGTAATGTACTCTTCCGATACCTCTTGCCAATTCTTTATAGGTTCCTCGAAATCATTTAGTACCTCTAGTGAATCGTGTGAAATATATTGGCGGGACTTTATATTATTAGATGCGATAGGAAGAAGTGGTTCAGGTGAAGGCGAGCGAGAAGAAGGTGGTGAGGGTGAACGCGAGCGATATTGGGGTTGTAGAGAACGAGAACGCACATTTGGTAGTCTCTTTTCTCCTTCCCAAAGTAGATATAGTGTAGTTTCAGTGTAGTACATTTAGTTTTAGTAGTAATATAGTGTAGCATTGTACTTAAGTTATTTCATTACTGTAAATTGATGAATATTTAGTCTTTCTAGACACACAAACAAACTACCGAAGGACACTATGATTTCGGCCAACAACGCGCGTCTGGGCCTAGGCCTCTACACCTACGAAGACATCCTAAACAATATCACCAACAATACCCTTGGTGCTAAGCAGCTCTATCTAGGGTATCTATGTGCTCACGGCGAGTTTGGTGAGATTGCCCGATTCATTCGCGAAACGGATCACGAGCTAGTTCCGCAAATCCTAAACGAGCCGTATCCTATTTATAACTGTGGTACACTTCTTCACATCTTACTTAGCTGGAATGTCGGGGATGAGGCGTGTCGTATCTTCGAACTCTTGGCAGAACACGGTGCCGAGTACCACTACGCCAACGGTTATCTGCCCTGGGAACAGGATCCTAACCACGAGTACATTTCGCCACTAACTGGTGAAGTGGTGGGTCACACAGATGAAATGAACGAGGCAAACTTATTTCTTGACACTAGCTATCGGTTGCGTACCGATTTACAACTAAACCAATTTGAAATCCCCCGAGATGACAATTAGTGACAAATATTCTAAAGAACAATAAAATCTACCCTAATAGTAAAATGTCAAATAAAATAGTATGCTCACTTTGTGGTGCTCCAGGTACCAATAAAGGTTCGTGTCCACTAAACAAGGACGCCAAAAATCCTAATCCCGATAAACATAAACAAATTGGTGGTAAAGCGAAAGGACCTAATCGCAAATTTAAGATTGATGTCTTTATGGAAACACCAAAGTTCTTCGGCGTATTTGATGTAGAAAATCCTGATGTAACTCTTCCAACCTGGCGCAAGAATCCTAAACCCTTTAAGACTATGGATCCTAGCAAATGTGCTTCGGAGGTAATAAAATGGTACAAGTATTTAATGAATGTAGAGGGTGGTCCTTATGAATACGTTGGTTACTACTATGTAAATTTTATTGGTAACTTTGATATAAAACATATTAAGGGTAATGTCTTTGAGGTATCATATACACTAATAAAGTATGAAGTAGATACAACGACGGGTAAGCCTGACCCAGATGATGTTAAACCGTGGCAAATAGCAGACCCCGATTATAATTTTTTATTTCCTCTAAGTTGCCAAGGTACTAAATATCACGTGTATGCTACACTCCATGGTTCTAAGAGTAAAACTCCTCCTAGGAAGGTACGAAGTGAACATCCATTATTAAAAGGTCCCTACAATAAACCTGTAGAAGAATGGAAATAATCATTCAAACAAATTTAATGTCTATATACTATAGAGATACTATAATATGTATATATTTATTCATCATTGTGACTTACGTATAGTAGATAATAGTACTCTTAATGCTCTAGAGGGTCTAGTACAACCTATATTTATTTTTACACCTCAACAAATAGTAAAAAACGAATACAAATCAGACAATGCCATACAATTTATGGTACAATCTCTAAGGGATCTAGATGAAAGCTACAAGGCTTTGGGTGGAAAGCTATTATATTATTTAGGGGATACCATACAGGTCTTAGAGAGATTGATACTAGACAATAAGGACACTATAAAAGGTGTAGCCTTCAACATAGATTATTCACCGTTTGCTATAGCTAGAGACAAGGAGGTAAGGGATTTGTGTAAAAAACATAGTATAGAATGTGTAGCACACGAAGATAAATTGTTACAGCCTATAGATAAGGTTCGTACTAATGCTGGCGGTGTATATACTAAATTTACTATGTACTATAATAAAGCAGTAACTTATCCTATTAGGGAACCACAATCCTTAAAAAAGGTTGTACAATTCGACAGTACTCTATCTAGATCAACTAATAGCTTTTCAACAACCCTAAAGGATATTGATAGATACTATAAATCTAATCTAAAGGTTATAGTTGGTGGTAGAAAGAGAGCTCTTGAAATACTAAAGTCACTAAAACAAAACCACAAGGCATATGATAAAGTGAGGAATAACCCTAATATAGATACTACAAGACTAGGAGCATATATTAAATTTGGGTGTGTAAGTATTAGAGAGGTATATAAGGTAGCAAAAGTTACAAATGTGGAGTTGGTTAGACAATTATATTGGCGCGATTTCTTTAGTATGCTATTATACAATTTTCCTAGTTTATCAGAAAGAGTGTCGGTGACTAAACCGCAACTAGAGGGCCGGATAAAATGGGAAAATGATATAGAAAAATATAGGCGTTGGTGTAATGGTACTACAGGGTGTCCTATAGTAGATGCCGGAATGCGGCAAATGAATACTATAGGATTTATGCATAATAGAGTCAGAATGATAGTAGCTTCTTTTCTAGTATTTTATTTAAAGATAGATTGGAGATGGGGAATGAAGTACTTTAGTAACAAACTAGTGGATATAGATTGGGCTAATAATGTGGGCGGCTGGCAAAGTGTATCGGCCACAGAGAAATGGAGTAATGACTATTACAAGATATTTAGTATGGATAGCCAAGTAAAGCGGTTTGATCCTGAATGTACTTACATAAAACGCTGGGTACCAGAGTTGAAAGGTGTAGAACCTATGGATATTATACATTGGGATACTAGTAATACGAGATATACTATATCTGGATATCCTAAACCTATAATAAGTAATAATAAAGAGGCACGAATGAGCGGATTAGAGATGATAAAAGCGGCGCTGAAAATAAATTGATATAAATAATTAAATCTAAGATTACTTTAGAATACCGCAACAAATGGACCCTCTAGTTGAAAACAAGCAGTATGACAGCTATTTCATTGATGTCTTTCGTACCTGGATTACATGCCGCGAAATGGTAACTGATCGTGGTTACAATGTACCACTAACATTCATGACCGCCGAAAATAACGATTTCTACACTCTATATCAAAATATTGATGCCCCGGCTGGATTTAACAACTATGATATCCTAGGTACAAAGGGTGAAAAACGTGTATTGGTTAAATTTACTCTAGATAAAGAGGTTGTTAATCGTCAGGATATTATTACCTTTCGTAATAGTGTAAATGACACATATGGCGAAAGTACCGAGGTTATCTATGTAGTTAAAATAAAACCAAACACATTTGTATACAAGGAAATTAAGGAGACCGATGAGATTTTTCTAATGAGTGAATTGGTATTTAATCGTACTAAACACCGTCTAGTACCCAAGCATGTACTAATGTCTGAGGTAGAAAAGAAGGATGTGTTATCTACATATGATTGCCGTGATACACAAATTCCTCGTATGGTAACTACAGACTATGTAGCTCGTTATTTTGGCGCCAAAGCTGGTGATATGTTTAAGATTTACCGTCCTAGCCCGAGCAGTGGTATGTACATTACCTACCGTGTAGTAAAGTAAATCTTGCTTCGCAAGTAAGTGCTTCGCACTTACAGCCTCTGGCAAGTAACCCGTTCACCGTGTGAACAATGGTAATTATTCTTCATCGCCGCCTAAATAATTACTACATTTAATTTCTAGTTGTTCGATTACATTTATAGGAAGCTGTTTAATGTCAATAAAATAGCCATTTTTGTTTTTGCTATATTGAACATTAGGTACTTCTGCTTGAATAATATGAAATAGTTCAATTAGTTTGCTTTGTTCTAACTTATTAAGTGATTCTTGTAATTTATTTTTATAATTTACATAAAAATCTATAGATACTTCGTTATCATTATTTACTTCCATTATTTTAATTTATTATATAGTTATAATTAAATGAATGGTTTTAAATTCATTTATTAAATTATAGGACACAAATAATGTTCTAATATATAGATATACGTATATAATGACCGAATTAGAGCAACATATGATGATGGCAATATATACTCTAACAAGCCAACATGAAACAAAAGTAAGATATCTCTTAGCAAAATATAGATATTTTCCTGTTGTTAGAGCACAACTAATACAGTTAGCTAACAGACAATATTATCAAACACTAGAATCGTTAAAAAAAGTATATGAAAATGCTAAAAATAGTAACAATCAAGGAAATTTAATAGAAAGAGCAATTAATAATCCTGTATTACCATTAACTACAGAAAAGGGTAAAAGGCCACAATTAAAAAAGGCATTGTTGGTTGGTATAAATTATAGAAACACAAGTTATGAATTGTATGGATGTATAAATGATGTGTATTCAATGGAAAAACTATTGAAAACAAAATATGGTTATACTAGTACAACTATTATAACGGATGATACTAGTATAAAACCAACTTCTAATAATATAATTAATTTATTTACTAATTTTTTAAAAACATCTCTAGCAGGACAAACATTATTTTTCATGTATAGTGGCCACGGTTCCTATGTCAGAGACACGAATAATGATGAACAAACAGGTAGCGATCAGATGTTAGTAGGTTGTAATTTAGTAGGAGTATTAGATGATACCCTGAAACGAGTAATAAATACATATTTACCAGCGGGAGTTACCCTAATATTTATGGCAGATTCATGTTTTAGTGGATCTGTATTGGATCTACGTTATCAATATATGGATACTCTTACACAAAAGTCAGTTAATGTAAATACTAGGACAACAGAAACAAGAGGTAATGTAATATTAATTAGTGGTTGTCAAGACAATCAAACATCAGCAGATACAGTTGTGAATGACATACCAGATGGTGCCTTAACAATTGCGGTAATGAATGCCTTAAATAGTACAAATAGACCGACATGGAGTAACTTTATCACAAGTGTTAGGAAGACATTAAAAGACAATGGCTTTACTCAAGTAGCACAGTTGAGTAGTGGTAAACAATTAAATATCAATAGTCCGATATGCCTATGAAAAGGATTTAAACATAATTAAATATATAAGAGTGTAGAGGTTGAAACACAGGCGAGTTGTCCGAGTGGTCCAAGGAGGTGGATTTAAGCCCCACTAGCATTACGCTGCGCAGGTTCAAACCCTGCACTCGTCATTCTCTATTTTTAGAACTATATTTAGAATAGTTGTAAAAATAGAAAACAGTAAAAACAGTAAAAACAGTAAAAACAGTAAAAACAGTAAAAACAGTAAAAACAGTAAAAACAGT
>JACCDK010945052.1_pt1 | contig 25428 bp, 21 predicted proteins | sample 7445871 | NCBI WGS metagenome assembly JACCDK01 (sample SAMN15323436, study PRJNA562643) | freshwater metagenome | isolation source: river surface water | place: USA:Blue River Watershed | collected 2017-08-15 | reverse complement strand
CCGTCTTCTCCATCATTTTCTTTCCAACACACTTTTACTTTTTCATTATTGATAGCATCTACCTGTCTGCCTCTATAATCGGGCTGAATTGGTAAATTACGACTAAAACGTCGATCAATTAACACTAACAATTCAATTTCAGAAGGTCTTCCGAAAGATTGAATAGCGGTTAAAGCCGAACGAATACTTCGTCCAGTAAACAATACATCATCAATAAAAATGACTTTTTTATTTTCGACTATAAAATTGATATTGGTTTTATTTGCCTCCAAAGGTTTATCGGTTCTTCTGAAATCATCTCTAAAAAAAGTAATGTCCAAATAACCTAAAGTAATTGAGGGTGTTTGGTATTTTTTTTCTAAAATTTCTTTTAAACGTTCTGCCAAGAAAACACCTCTAGGCTGTATCCCAACTAGAATCGTATCCGAGAAATCCAAGTGTTTTTCAATTAATTGACAAGCCAAACGATGCAGTATGATAGTAACTTCTTTTGCAGTAAGTAATACTTTTTGACTCATGGTAAAGTGTAATGTTTGGTTAGGCAAATATACAAATTCTGTTTTATGATTGATAATTAAAAATCACAGAAAAATTAGCTAAAAAAAAGCCTTGAAAATTCAAGGCTTTTTAAACTATTTAAGAATACATTTTCACTCTTAATTCCTGTACTTTTTCATCATCTAAATAATCGTCAAAAGTCATGTAACGATCAATGGCTCCGTTGGGTGTTAACTCCACTACTCTATTACCCACAGTTTGTGCAAACTCATGGTCATGAGTTGTGAATATAACCGAACCTTTAAAGTTTTTTAACGAATTATTAAAAGCAGTAATCGACTCCAAATCCAAGTGATTGGTTGGTTCGTCCAACATCAAAATATTAGCGCGCTCCATCATCATACGAGATAACATGCAACGTACTTTTTCTCCTCCTGATAATACACGGCTTGTTTTTAAAGCCTCTTCGCCAGAGAAAATCATTTTTCCTAAAAAACCTCTAATATATACTTCGTCTCTTTCTTCTTCTGTTTTTGCCCATTGACGCAACCAATCTACCAAAGTCAAATCATTCTCAAAATACTTATGGTTTTCTGCGGGTAAATAGGCTTGATTGGTTGTAATTCCCCAGTCATAGGTTCCTGAATCGGCTTTTTGCTCACCATTCAAGATTTCGTAAAAAGCAGTTGTAGCACGAGAATCTTTAGAGAAAAGAACAATCTTATCTCCTTTTGCCATATTCAAATCCACTCCTTTGAATAAAACTTCTCCATCAATAGAAGCACTTAAGTTTTCTACATTTAGAATTTGGTCACCCGCTTCACGATCTTGGTCAAAAATAATCGCAGGATAACGACGGCTTGAAGGCTTGATTTCAGCAATATTCAATTTAGAAATCATTTTTTTACGAGAAGTAGCTTGTTTTGATTTGGCCACATTCGCAGAAAAACGACGAATAAATTCTTCCAATTCTTGTTTCTTTTCTTCTGCTTTTTTGTTTTGTTGCGCACGTTGTTTTGCCGCTAACTGACTTGACTCGTACCAAAAGGTATAGTTTCCTGAATAATGGTTAATTTTTCCAAAATCAATATCTGAAATATGCGTACAAACTGCATCCAAAAAGTGACGATCGTGAGATACCACAATAACCGTATTCTCATAATTAGCCAAGAAATTCTCTAACCAAGCAATGGTTTCAAAGTCCAAATCATTGGTAGGCTCATCCATAATCAATACATCTGGATTACCGAAAAGAGCTTGTGCCAAAAGCACACGAACTTTCATTTTCCCTTCTAAATCTCCCATTACAGTATAATGATTGTCTTCTGTAATACCCAAATTGGATAACATAGACGCCGCATCAGAATCAGCATTCCACCCGTTCATTTCTTCAAATTGCACTTGCAACTCTCCTATTCTATCGGCATTAGAATCATTATAATCTAAATATAATTCATCCATTTCCTTTTTAACGGCATACAAAATTTTATTTCCCATTAAGACGGTTTCTAAAACAGTGTACTCATCAAACATATTATGGTTTTGGTTCAAAACCGACATACGTTTGCCCGGTTCTAAATGAATGTGCCCCGAAGTAGGTTCTAATTCTCCTGATAAGATTTTTAAAAAAGTAGATTTTCCTGCTCCATTGGCTCCAATTACACCATAAATATTGCCTTGAGTAAAGGTAGTATTTACCTCGTCGAATAAAATTCGCTTGCCAAATTGAACTGATAGATTATTAACTGATAACATAATGTCTTTAATTTTTTTGCAAAAGTAGCAAAAATCTAAATAGTATTACGCATAAATTCTAAGAGTCCAAATAGAATGCAAAATCAACTTTTGTTGCAGTATACATTAGAAAAAAAGTAGTGATTGTAGGCAAAAACCATTTATTCTACAATTTTAACAATATTTATTCCAATTTATTTTTTTTTAATTTAAGTAACAAATACTTTTACACTCTTACAGCAATTAATTTTTATAACCAAAAACCAAAACAAAAATGAATTCAGAACAGACTAGAGCAAACAATTCTGCTCTTTCAACCTTAATCACGGTTTTCTTCTTTTGGGGATTTATTGGAGCATCAAACGGTGTTTTTATCCCTTTTTGTAAAGCTAAATTTGGATTAGATCAATTCCAAAGTCAGTTAATTGACTTTGCTTTTTATGGGGCGTATTACATAGGAGCTTTACTCCTTTTTATTTTTAGTAGTGCTGCCAAAAGAGATATATTAAACGGATGGGGATTCAAAAAAGGAATCATTTATGGATTATTGATTAGTACGTTTGGTGCTGCATTAATGATTCTAGCCGTAATTCAAGGTAGTTATTTATTTATTTTAGGCGCTTTATTCATTGTTGCTTTAGGATTCTCTCTACAACAAACTTCGGCACAACCTTTTGCTGCTTCTTTAGGAGAACCTCACACTGCATCTAGCCGATTGAATTTAGCTGGAGGAATTAACTCGTTAGGAACTACTATCGGACCAATCGTAGTGTCATTTGCACTTTTTGGAGTAATTTCAGGGGTAAGTATTGAAGAATTTGCACAAAAAGCAGACTCGCTAGATTCTATGATTACCTTATACATGGCCGTAGGTGGATTGTTTTTATTGGCAGCCGCTTTATTTCATTTTTCAAAAAAATTACCTGCTGGAAAAAGTGATGACTCTTTTGAAACAGCAAACAAAGCCTTAAAAACACTTATTGCAATTACTGTATTATTAGTGGTAATTTTTGGCTACATTTTTTCACGTTACGAAGATCCAGAATTTATTACTCGTTTTATTGAAAACAAAGAAGTTGATTATTTAGGATTAGGACTTACCATCTCTACTTTATTAGTTGTAGTAATTGGGCTTTTATTTGCTAATGCTACCGCTCAAAAAAATCCTGAAGGATGGGGTGCCATGAAATACCCTCAATTAGTATTAGGAATGCTTGCTCTATTCTCTTATGTAGGTGTAGAAGTAAGTATTGGTAGTAATTTAGGAGAATTGCTAAAAACAGAAGATTTTGGCGCTATTACAGGTCCAGGACTTGCACCATTTATGTCTATGTATTGGGGAAGTTTAATGATTGGCCGTTGGGCTGGAGCCATTTCGGTTTTCAATCCATCTTCTCAAATGAGAAAGATATTGCTTATTGTAGTACCTTATGTTGCCTTTGGTGTTGTATTGGCTGCTAATGCTATTTCTGGACAAGACATCACACCATTGTATGCCTATGCATTTGTAATTGTATTCCAAATTGTTGGTTTCTTCCTAGGTAAAGACCAACCATCAAGAACATTGATGATTTTTGGATTATTAGGCGCAATTGCAATGCTAATTGGTTTACTTACAACGGGAACTATTGCTATTTTTGCCTTCATGAGTGGTGGATTGTTCTTGAGTATTATGTGGCCATGTATCTTCTCTTTAGGAATTGCTGGTTTAGGAAAATACACTTCACAAGGAGCTGCTTTCTTAGTTATGATGATTTTAGGAGGAGGAATTATTCCACCATTACAGGGTAAATTAGCCGATGTAATTGGAATTCATACTTCGTATTTTATTCCAGTATTATGTTTTGCGTTTATTGCATTCTACGGATGGAAAGTAATCGGAATTTTAGAAAAACAAGGTCTCGGTCACGATATCGAAGTGGGTGGTGGACACTAAAAATACACAACTAACCAAAACCAAACCTACCTCCAAAGAGCCATCGCAATTTGGAGGTTTTATTTTGAATCATCCCGAAGCTACGGGTTCGTAAATCTAATATCGTAAATCGTATATTAATAAGGCATATACGAAAATATAATTTCTACTCAAAAAGACTTGTTACCCTGAATTCATTTCAGTGGCTAATTTTCGTAAATCGTATATTAATAAACCATATAAGGAAATATAGTTCTACTCAACAAAAGACTTGTCACCCTGAATTCATTTCAGTGGCTAATTTTCGTAAATCTAATATCGTAAATCGTAAATTCAATAACCATATAAGGAATATAAGGAATATAAGGAAATATAAGACTAAACTCCTTTTCATCGTTACATTTTCAAATTGTTACATTTTAAAAATTAAAATAAATTGCTACATTTGAAATACTCTGTAACTGAGTTATAAAAATTAGTTAGCCATGCTCAACAAAAGAGCAAGAAACTGAGCATATAAATAAGTTAACTGCAAGCTTAAAACAAAAATAACATAGACACAATGAAGAAATATCTATCAGCATTTATTTTGTCAATTCTATTTGTAGGACAAACATTTGGACAATCAAAAATGATAGTTGGACAAAAACATACAATTTTTGTTGACATTCCTAAAAATTGGATTCAAGCACAAAATGACCAATTGCCATTTTTTATTAAACCAGACGTGAAGGATGTAAGTAATGAAACTTACATATACGTTTATGGAATTGATTACAATAGCAAGCCCGAATTGAGCGGTTGGGTGAAAGGGAACAATGATAACATATCTGATAAATTTGATGGTGTAAAAATTGACACTTTAAAACAACAATTTGACAACATTAAAGCTAATGATTATTTAACTGGTAACTATTTGACAATTACTTACGACTATCCGAATGGTAGAAATGAAGTTATTTTGGTAATCGAATGTAAATCGACAATTGTGACATCTGTATTATCGACAAAAGACAAGGCTGAACTAAAGAAGCTTTTACCTTCATTTATAGAATTATCAAATACATTAAAAATATTAGGAACGACCTTAAAAGAAGAATAAAGCCAGCAGCTAACACAGCCTTTGCATCAGGCGGACTGACGTACAAACTTGTAGTTTTGTACTCTTGATGAACATTAGTAATAATTTAATACTTTGTAGTCCGAAACCCTCCCGAACGCAAAGCGCCCCAAAACATTAAACTCCAAAACCAAAAAAATCCCATCAATTGATGGGATTTTTTAATTTATAAAAGGAAACTATTATTTATTTCCTTTCTCAAAATCAGCAACAAATTGCGCTAATCCAATATCAGTTAATGGGTGTTTCAACAATCCGTAGATAGCAGAAAGAGGACCTGTCATTACATCGGCACCAATTTTAGCACAATTCATAATATGCATAGTGTGGCGTACAGAAGCCGCTAAAATTTGAGTTTCAAATCCGTAGTTATCATAAATCTGACGAATTTCTTCAATCAATGCCAATCCATCTGTAGAAACATCGTCTAAACGACCTATGAACGGAGAAACATAAGTAGCTCCAGCTTTAGCCGCTAACAAGGCTTGTCCTGCAGAAAAAACTAAAGTAACATTCGTTCTAATACCTTTATCAGAAAAATATTTAGCCGCCATCACTCCTTCTTTAGTCATTGGCAATTTTACCACGATTTGCTCGTGTAAATCAGCTAACTCTTCTCCTTCTTTAATCATTCCTTCAAAATCCAAAGCATTTACTTCAGCACTTACATCGCCGTCAACCAAATTACAAATGTCAACATAGTGTTTCAAAATGTTGTTTTTACCTGTAATTCCTTCTTTTGCCATTAATGACGGATTCGTAGTTACGCCATCCAAAACACCTAAAGCTTGTGCTTCTTTAATCTGAGCTAAATTAGCCGTGTCAATAAAAAATTTCATATGTATCTATTTGTTATGTGTTAGTATTAGGGCGTGACCACAAGGGTCGGGCTTTACGTTGCAATCTTTTTCTTTGAAAAAGGATTTTCACTGCAATCCCTCACGCAAATTCGGTGCAAAATTACAACTTATAATGATTCATCAGCATTTTTTCATAGACTTTATCGGGTAGTATTCTTTTCAAAACAATCGAGAATTTTTGCATAAAAGCACCTACTTTATAATGAATTTTAGGATTAGGATTTTGAATAATTTGATATAGTGCTTCAGCCATTTCATTGGGATTACTACCGCTATCAACGTGTTCATTCATTGTTTTTAAAACTCCTGCATATACTTTCTCGTAAGCCGAACCTTGTACCACTGGTGCATGAAAACGTCCTGCTGCAATATTGGTCGCAAAATCACCCGGAGCCACATTCGTAATTTGAATTCCAAACGACTTCACTTCCATTCGCAACGCTTCCGTTATTAACTCCAAAGCACCTTTGGAAGCCGAATATACACTTCGGTACGGCAACCCCATATAGCCTGCAATAGAGGTAATATTAATAATCAATCCTGATTGTTGAACGCGCATTTGAGGCAGTGCCGCTTTCATTACTTCTATAGGTCCAAAGAAATTAGTTTCAAAATTGTTTTTAATCTCTTCCATTGGAATTTCTTCCAAAGGACCTGTGATACCCACTCCGGCATTATTAATTACAATATCTAATCTCCCCGCTTCTTGAATGATTGTAGCTACTGCTGACTGAATTGAAGCAACCTCTCGAACATCTAAAGCAATCAAAGGAAAAAGAGAATTAGACACCTTTTTAGGGTTTCTACTTGTTCCATATACCGTAAAGCCTTTATGAAATAAAAAATCGCCTATAGCCTTTCCTATTCCTGAAGATCCTCCTGTAATTAAAACTACTTTACTCATCCCAATGTATCAATTTGTTATAAATGCTTTAGACTATAAAAATACTCAAAAAAGAAGTTCTGAATACCCCTAAAACAAAAAAATCTTCCTAATGGAAGATTCATAAAAAATGGCAAGCGACCTACATCGCACCGCTCAACCGCTTACCCTTGCTATGTTCCCATCCTGGGGGAGTCTGCAGGAGCTGGTCGTGTAGGACTTGCCGGTGCAAATATACAACCTTTTTATATTTTTGCAAGTGCATTGCTACTAATAAAATAAGGTTGTATATTCGAGCATTCAAATATTACACTATGAAAAAGTATAACTTCTTATTTATCATTTTATTAGGGTTGATTTTATCCAACTGTGGAGGAGCTAAAAAAGAAAACAACACCTTATTTACTTTTGATACAAACCAATTTAAAGCACAATACCAGCCTCAAGAATCCATCGAATTAAATCTGTTAAATCCTAATTCAAAAACGGTTGATAGTGTTGTGTATTATGTAAACGAAACTAAAATTGGTACTACAAAAGGATTAGATAAACTACCTTTTGCCTTTAAAAATCAGAAACTTGGCTATCAAAATCTGAAAGCTATTATTTACTTTGAAGGAGAAAACACTGAAGCGACGGACCGAGTAGAATTAGTTTCCAATGTACAGCCTAAATTATTGAAGTATTCTATTGTAAACACTTTTGCTCACGACACAGCTTCTTTCACAGAAGGTCTTGAATTTCATAATGACACTTTATTTGAAAGTACAGGCCAAAAAGGAGCTTCTTATTTTAGAAAATACGATTATAAAACAGGTAAAATATTCAAACAAAACAATTTAGATGCTAAGTACTTTGGAGAAGGAATCACCTTTGTCAACAATAAATTATACCAACTTACTTGGCAGGAAAAAACAGGATTTATATACAATGCGACTACATTGAAATTAGAAAAAACCTTTACTTATGAGAAAGACATTGAAGGTTGGGGAATGACAAATGATGGCAAGTACATTTACCAAACGGACGGTACCGAAAAAATTTGGAAAATGGATCCTAACTCTTTGAAAATGGTAGATTATATTAATGTTTATTCTGGAAATGCTAAAATAAAATCAATCAACGAATTAGAATGGATTAATGGTCAAATTTATGCTAACGTTTGGCAAAAAGATGCCATTGCAATTATAACCCCATTAAATGGAGCTGTTGAAGGAATTTTGGATTTATCTGGTCTACGAAAATTTGTGAAAAATCCAACCGCTGAAGTACTCAACGGAATTGCTTACAATCCTAAAACTAAAACACTATTTGTAACAGGTAAAAATTGGGATAAGCTATTTGAAATTAAAGTTTCAGAATAAAAGCTATCATTTAAATAGCATAAAAAAAGGGAGCAAATTGCTCCCTTTTTTATTAATAACTTGATTGATTGTTATCTCAAAGAAAAACTAGTTTTAGAAACCAATTCATCTTTGTCAAAAACATTCACAAAATAAGTTCCTTTAGCGAATTTTTTTCCAGCTAAGTCTTCAGAAACATCGATCGTTTTATTCTCATATTTCACATTAGTTGTAAAACTATATGTTAACGATTTAGATCCAAAAGATTCTGTCTTTTTGTCTCCAACAACATTATTCTCGCTATCAATTACTTGAACATAATATGTTTTAGTTCCTGATTTAGCAATTTTATTTTCAGCAATGGTAAAACTTACTTTAAGTACGTCAGCTCTATTTGCTTTTTCAGTTTCAATTTGTTTTCCAGAGCTTCTCACTTTATAAGCAGCACCTTTAGTGTTCAAAACAGTTAATACAGACCCTTTTTCAACTGTTTTAGCTAAATCTGAATTTTGAGCTGTTAAAGCTTCATTCGCTTTTTTAGACTCTACTAATACTACTCTTGTACTATCACGTTGTGTAGTTAAAGTAACATTTTGTTTTTTCAAATTATCGTTCTCAGCAATCAAGACTTTCATATTATTTTGCAATAAAGTCAATTGCGTTTTAAATTTAGAAACGTCTCCGTTAGATTTTTTTAAATCTTCCATAAGCGCTACTACTTTATCTCTTTCTTTGATTAATTCTTCGGACATCGTAGTATTTTCTGCAATAGCAGCATCATAAGTTGCTTTTAACTCTTGCAAATCTTTCATCACTGATTCTTTCTCAGTCAAAGTAGTTTTTAATTCTGTTCTTACAATTTCAGCATCGGTCGACATTTTAAAAATGTAACCTAAACTTCCTAAAAGTAATAATAGTAATACAATTACTACTGCTTTTAAATTTGAGTTGCTTTTTTGATTTTCCATTTTTTAATTTTATAGTTTAATAGTTTTTACAAAAATAATAATATATCCTTATGACACAACGTATTTTAAGACATTTATAGTATTTTTGGTAAAAATTAATTTTTATTATGGATAAACTAATTCCTTTCACAATAACGGATCTCGGCAAAATTACCAACCATCGAAATGGGGAAATTAAATTTGGCGAGAAAATGATTACTGTACCTAAAGGGATAAATCCGCTAGAATTTCTTGCTACTTGCGAAGCTAAATATGTAGTATTGGGAATCCCCGAAGATATTGGAATTAGAGCTAATTACGGCAGACCTGGAGCAGCCTCTGCATGGAATAGTGCTATAAAAAGTATCGCTAACATTCAGCACAACCGATTTTGTAAAGGAAACCAAATTGTCATCCTAGGTCAACTCAATGTTGCTAATGAAATGGCAGAAGTGGAACATTTAGATTTCAACGATATTGATGACCGATCTAAACTAAGTCAATTAGTCAAGAAAATTGATAAAGAAGTTTCGCATATTATTTTCAATATTGTAAAACTAGGAAAAACACCTATTATTATTGGAGGTGGGCACAATAATGCCTACGGTAACATAAAAGGAACTGCGTTAGCTAAAGGAAAACCTATCAATGCTATTAATTTTGATGCCCATTCTGATTTTAGAATATTAGAAGGACGTCACAGCGGTAATGCTTTCTCCTATGCTTACGAAGAAGGTTTCTTGAAAAAATATTTTATTTTTGGTTTACATGAAAACTACACTTCCAAAAGTGTTTTAGATACGTTGAAGAAAATCGAAGATCGTGTTCGATATGTTACTTATGACAGCATCAACATTAGAAAAGAAAAAGAATTTGATCATGAAATGGTTCAAGCTTTAGATTTTATCAATCAAGAGGCTTTTGGTCTAGAAATAGACTTAGGAGCTATACCTAATATTGCTAGTAGTACAATGACACTTACTGGTTTTTCAATAGAAGAGCTACGACGATTTGTTTCTTTCTTTGGAAAATTTCAAAACGCCACTTACTTACACCTTTGCGAAGGCGCTCCAGATTTAGGCGAAGAAAAAAACGATCATCTAATTGGTAAAATTATCGGGCATTTAATTACTGATTTCATAAAATCCAATAATGAAAAAGTAAATCCTCAACCTGAAGAATTACAAAACTAATGCATCAAAAATAATAACACTATCTTTGCCAAGTATTGCTGTACATATTACAGCATATTTAATATCAAAAATATGTTATTCGAAGATTTATCACTTTCAAAAAGTATCCAAAAAGCCGTCTATGAAGAAGGTTATACACACCCCACTCCTATTCAAGAACAATCGATTCCGTTAGTATTAGCAGGTAGAGATTTAATTGGATGTGCGCAAACAGGGACTGGAAAAACGGCTGCATTTGCCATTCCAATTATTCATCAATTACACCGAATTGTAGGTTCATCAAAAAAAGCTAAAGAAATTAGAGCTTTAATTGTAACGCCAACCCGTGAATTAGCAGTTCAAATTGGTCAAAATTTTGATACTTATGCCAAATATACTAATCTGACTCAAATCACCCTTTTTGGTGGTGTTTCTCAGATTCCGCAAGTAGATACCTTAAAAAAAGGAGTTGATGTTGTCATTGCTACACCTGGAAGATTATTGGACTTACACAAACAAGGATTTATCAATTTAGATCATTTACACACTTTAGTTCTTGACGAAGCAGACCAAATGCTCGACATGGGTTTCATCAATGATGTAAAAAAGATTGTAAAGCTTACGCCAAAAAACAGACAAACGTTACTATTCTCGGCTACTATGCCAATTGCTATTAGAGAACTTGCCGAAATGTTTTTAAAAGACCCCGCTAAAGTAGAAGTCTCTCCTGTTTCGTCGACTGCAGAGAAAGTAGAACAACGTATTTATTTTGTAGAAAAGACAGAAAAAAGAAATTTACTTTATCATTTAATTAAAAATGAAAATTTATCCGATGTACTAGTTTTTTCGAGAACCAAACACGGAGCTGATAATGTAGTTAAAGCATTGCGTAAAAACAATATTGCTGCTGAAGCTATTCATGGTGACAAATCACAAAACGCAAGACAACGAGTATTAGAAGCGTTCAAAAATAAAGAAGTAGGTGTACTTGTAGCTACAGATATTGCCGCGCGTGGGATTGACATTGACCAATTACCCTTTGTAATTAATTTTGATTTACCTAATATTCCTGAAACCTACGTTCACCGAATTGGTAGAACAGGTCGTGCTGGAAATGGTGGAATTGCGATTTCATTTTGTAGTAAAGATGAAGAACCGTATTGGAAAGACATTCAAAAACTAATTAAAGTGGATGTCAAAACTATTTCAGATCATCCATATCCTTGGCATTCTGGAAGTCCTGATGCGATTATAGAAAAACCAAAAAACTCCAATCGAAGTGGTGGAGCTCATAAATCAAGAAAATCAAGTGCTTCAAAACAAAACAAAAAACGTTGGTATTAATACCAACGTTTTTTGTTTTACACTTAATCGATAATAACTTTATTTACAACGTTTTATATGTTAAATATTATTCCATGAAGTAATATCTTAATTAAGTTTGCTACTCTTAATAACAAACAATTAAATTTTATTAGTATGGAAACTTTAGTAAAAAGAAACAGCTTATTGCCGTTAATCCCAACAACCAATCTAATCGATGATTTACTTTCAAGAGATATCTTTGATTGGACAGACAGAAATTTCTCATCCATTGGTAGTAATTTACCGTCAGTAAACTTAAAAGAAACGGAAAATAAATTACAAGTAGAGCTAGCGGCTCCTGGAATGAAAAAAGAAGATTTCAAAGTTGAAATCGATAATAAGACACTCCTTATTTCTTCTGAAAAACAAGAAGAAAAAGAAGAATCTAGAAAAAAAGACAATTACATTCGAAAAGAATTTAATTATCAGTCTTTTTTCAGATCGTTTGCATTACCTGAATATATAGACGAAAATAAAATTCAAGCCAATTATAAAGATGGTATTCTTCATGTAGAGATTGCTAAAAAAGAGGGTAGTACAAAGAAAAGCGCTAAAACCATTGCTATCCAATAAAAATTGTAAGTAAGAATACTACTGAGTTCTCATTTGCAAAAGAATCGTTACGTCTTTTGCCTAAGGCGTGACGATTCGATTTATTTCAAAGTAACACTAATAACACTACTATGAATACTGCAAAATATATCATAAAAAAATCAAAACTAATGAATCCTAGAAAAAAACAAGAGATTCAAAAAATGCAAATTGTACAAACTTCAAATAAATCTAAAATAGGTACCACTAAAGATCATTTAGACGACACTTATTTTTTATTATCTCAGATGTATTCCCAAGAAAATGACCCGCTTTTTATCTAATACAACTATATATAAAAACAGAAGCCTGAAGGACTTCTGTTTATTAATTCATAACCGGTTTTGAGATTATCAAACTGTTTCTTCTAAATCTGCTTCCCATTGACCAACAACAGAAGTTGCTAAAGCATTTCCTAAAACATTGGTTGCTGTTCTAAACATGTCACAAAAATGGTCTATTGGCAAAATCAATGCTATACCTTCAACAGGTATGTCAAACATACCACAAGTTGCCGCAACTACCACTAAACTAGCTCTTGGCACACCCGCAATTCCCTTGCTTGTAAGCATCAAGACTAAAAGCATTGTCATTTGTGTTCCTAAATCCAAATGAACTCCATACGCCTGAGCAATGAATATACTAGCAAAAGTCATGTACATCATGCTTCCATCTAAATTAAAGGAATATCCTAATGGAAGCATAAATGAAACTATTTTATCTTTTACACCAAAACGTTCTAACTCTTCGGTTAACTTAGGAAAAACAGCCTCGCTACTTGTAGTTCCAAACGCAACAATTAAAGGACTCATAATTCTTTTTAACAAAGTGGTCATTCTAGATCTCAAAAAGAGATATCCAATCAAAATCAATACCGTCCATAAGGAAGTAATACCAATTAAGAATGAGCCAAAATATTTGAAGTAAGTAATTGCTAATTCTTGAAAATCTCTTACAGCAAAAACACCTGCAATGGCACCAAAAACACCAATAGGTGCAAATTTCATCACATAATTAACCATCTTTAAAACAATATGTGATGTCTTATCCAATGCATTTATTACTGGTTTAACATTATCTCCAATAGCTGCCGCAGCCAAACCAAAGAAAATTGAAAAAATAACAATTTGCAGAATTTCATTGGTCGCCATAGCCTCAAAAATACTTTTAGGAACAATGTGTTCGATAAAATTTTCGAAAGACAAGGTTTGGGTTTTAGCAGTAACCTCTGAAGCAGTTGTTAAATCAATATTAGACAAATTCAAACCTACGCCTGGTTCTAAAACATTCACAAAAAACATTCCTAGTAATAAGGAAATAAAAGAAGCGGTAAAAAACCAACCCAATGCTTTTCCTCCAATTCGTCCAACGGCTTTAATATCTCCTAATTTAGCGATACCTACAACCAAAGTTGTAAATACCAAAGGGGAAATAATCATTTGTACCAAACGGATAAAAACTGTTGCTAACATTTTGATTTTAGCACTAAAGGATTGTGCTATTTCGTCAGTGCAATTAGTATGAATAACAATTCCTAATACAGCACCCAAAATCATTGCTGTCAGAATTTGTCCTGTCAGCCCTGAAAAGAACGAAGTTTTATTGGTATTTTCTTTCATTTTGAATTGTTTTTTGGTTAGCCCTGATGGAAGCGGCATCCTGTGACGGCGGGGTTCGCCGGCAGAGATACAGCGTACAGCAGGAAATAGCTCCTAACTATTTAGTGTAGGTTTTGTTTATCAAGTAAAAATCAGCTAGAACAATAGCTGCCATTGCCTCAACAATAGGTACTGCACGAGGGACTACACATGGATCATGACGGCCTTTACCTGTCATTTCAACAATATTTCCTTTGTTATCCAAAGCGTCTTGTTTTTTCATAATAGTAGCAACGGGCTTGAACGCTACTCGGAAATAAATATCCATTCCATTACTGATTCCTCCTTGGATTCCGCCTGATCGATTGGTTTTAGTTGTTCCGTCTGCAAAATACAAATCATTATGATCGCTACCTTTCATTTCGGCACCACAAAAACCACTTCCGAATTCAAATCCTTTTACAGCATTGATAGAAAGCATGGCTTTACCTAATTCGGCATGCAATTTATCAAAAACAGGCTCACCCAATCCTACTGGAACATTTTGGATAACACAAGTCACCACTCCTCCAACAGTATCTCCTTGTTTACGAATTTCACGAATGTATTGTTCCATTTCTGTCGCTGATTTTTCATCAGGACAACGAACGGGATTGCTTTCTATTTTTGAAAAATCTAACTCTTGGTACTTTTTATCTAAATGGATGTGACCTACTGAAGAAACGTAAGCATTAATTTTAATTTCAGGCAACATTTGCTTTGCTATTGCACCCGCTACTACCCTACTCGCTGTTTCACGAGCCGAACTTCTTCCTCCTCCACGATAATCTCTAAAACCATATTTTTGGTCGTAAACATAATCGGCATGACTGGGTCTATAATTGTCTTTTATATGAGAATAATCATCTGATTTTTGATTGGTATTGGGAATAATAAAACCAATTGGAGTCCCAGTTGTTTTCCCCTCAAAAATACCAGAAAGAAACTGAACATCATCTGGTTCTTTACGTTGAGTAACAATAGCCGATTGCCCCGGTTTTCTTCTTGACATTTCAAATTGAATTGCTTCTAAATCTATTGTAACACCTGGAGGACATCCATCTATAATTCCGCCTAACGCTTCTCCGTGTGATTCTCCAAAAGTAGTAACTCTAAATAGTGTGCCGTAGCTATTTCCTGCCATTATAATTAGTTTTGAACAAAAGTACCATTTTAGTTTAAAGTTTAAAAATTTAAGGTTTAAAGTTTTTCTTGAGATAACTAATTAATTTTCTTTTCAATAACTAAAAAATAGCAACTTTAAATAAAGAAACAACACAATTTATTCCTTTTTAATGCGTTTTTTGATTAAATTAGATAAAAATAAATGACTATGAAAAAATTAATTGTATCAGCGGTACTACTAATGGGATTAGGGTTTACTGCGCAGGCTCAAGAAATTTCAAAAAATGCTTTAGGATTGCGTTTGGGAGACAACAATGGTTTTGGTGCTGAAATCTCTTACCAAAAAGGTTTATCTAAGAACAATCGATTAGAAGCTGATTTAGGTTGGAGAAATAATCACGATGTGAGCGCTTTCAAATTAACTGGAATTTACCAATGGCTATGGGAAATTGACAACAATTTCAATTGGTATGCCGGTGCTGGAGCTGGTTTAGGAAGTTGGAGTACTTCCGGTAGCAATGGTAGTTTTGCTTTTGTTGCTGGAGATGTCGGAATTGAGTATAATTTTAAAGACGCGCCTATTTTACTTTCTTTAGATTACCGACCAGAATTTGGTGGTCATGGCTACTTTGATAACAATTATGGAGCCGATATTGCTTTAGGAATTAGATATAAATTCTAATTTAATAAATTAAAAATGCCACTTTAAAAAGTGGCATTTTTTTATATTTATGAATATTTAGCAATAGCTCTACGGTATAAATCTTCGTATAGCGGTAGAATTTTTTTAATATCAAATTGCCGTGCTGTGACTAAAGCATTTTTCTTAAACTCCGCTAATACTATATCGTCTTTTAGTATTTTCAACGCATTTTTAGCCATTCCTTTAATATCTCCTACTTCACTTAAATACCCAGAAAAACCATCTTGATTCACTTCTGGCAAACCACCAGCATTACTTGATATTACAGGTACTCCACATGCCATCGCTTCTAGAGCAACTAATCCGAAACTTTCTGTTTTTGAGGGTAGTAAAAACAAATCCGTTTGACATAAAATTTTGTCGATTTCGTTACTATTTCCAAAGAAGATAACTTTATCTAAAATACCCAATTCTTGGCATAAATACTCTGCTTTTTCTTTTTCAGGCCCATCACCTACCATCATTAATTTGGCTGGAATCTCTTTTTGAATAGCATAAAATATTTTAATAATATCTGGAATACGTTTTACTTTTCTAAAATTACTGATATGAGTAATAATTCGCTCATCTTCATTGGCCATAACTGAACGTTGACAAGGTGTTTTGTCTTCTTTTTCAATTTGATCCAATTCAATGAAATTAGGGATGACCTGAATTTCATTTTTAATATTGAATAATTTAAGTGTATCATCTTTCAAACTTTGTGAAACTGAAGTTACAAAATCTGATTTATTGATGCTAAAAGTCACTGCTGGTTTATAAAACGGATGATTTCCAACCAATGTAATATCAGTTCCATGAAGTGTCGTAACCATTGGAATGTCAATTCCCTCATCTTTTAGCATTTGCTTTGCCATATAACCAGCGTAGGCATGAGGAATTGCATAATGTACGTGGAGCACTTCAATTTTATACAACTTTACCATATCAACTAATTTGCTTGACAGAGCCAATTCATACGGTTGGTAGTGAAATAAAGGGTATTCTGGCACGTTTACTTCGTGGTAATGTACATTAGGGTTTAAAAGCGCTAAACGAACGGGTTGACTGTAGGTTATAAAATGAATTTCATGACCACGGCGAGCCAATTCAAGACCTAATTCAGTAGCCACAACTCCACTTCCACCAAATGTGGGATAACAAACTATTGCTATTCTCATTGAGATAATTTAAGAATACGAATTTACTGAAATTAAATCTGCTTTTTCAGAATATTAAAAAAGAAATTATAATACGAATTGCTATTAATTCTTTTTATGTTTCTTATTTAGCCATTGATTTGCTTTGTGCGTAAGAACAGCTGCTCCACTTCCAACCAAAGCGCCAATTAAAACATCTGAAGGATAATGGACTCCTAAATGCATTCGTGAATAGCCTACAGAACTTGCCCAAACAAAAGAAGGAACAACCACATACCATTTAGGATAGGCCATACTCAAAGACGTTGCTGTTGCAAATGCAGTTGAAGTATGTCCTGATGGCATTGAATAGCTCCCTTCTATAGAATGAGGAATTATTTCAGGATGATTCACATACGGTCTTTCTCTTTGAATTATTTCTTTTAAAGCTATTGTCACAAAAGCAGAAGCCAAAAACGTTTCTCCAATAAACAAGGCTTTTTGTTTCATTAATGAATCCTTTTGAATCAAACCAATTGAATAAATTACTACGGGTGTTGCTATACTTATTGGAACTGCAGAATTTGTAATTGTTTTAAATGCAGGATCTAATGTCATATTTCTATTGACATTAATTTTTTTCAATAAGTCAATATCCAAATTTTGTGCATTTCCTAAAATAATGCTTAAAAACAAAAAAAAGATACAATTAAATTTCTTCATCTTTTAGTTAATTATTGATTCTGAAATGACTTTTTGAATGTCTTCTCGAATATGTTCTTTCGAAAGAGTGTTTACAGGATTTGTTGGATACGTTCTATTCGATATAAAAACATATACAATTTCAGTAACCGGATCAGCCCAAGCCATAATTCCTGTAAAACCAGTATGCCCGAAACTAGATTTTGAAACACAACCACAAGTTGGACTATCTCCGCTGAGTTGAGGTTTGTCAAATCCTAAACCTCTACGATTTCCTTCTGCGCAAAAATAACAGGTATTAAAATCGTCAAAAGTCTTAGCCGAAAAATATTGATGGTTCCCGTAATTCCCTTTTTGCAAATACATTTGCATTATTTTAGCAACATCCAAAGCATTTGAAAAAACTCCTGCATGACCCGCAACTCCTCCCTCTATGGCAGCTGCCATATCATGGACATAACCTTGAATTTTTTGGTGACGGAAATACGAATCCATTTCGGTTGGCGCTATTCGATTTTTGTCGATTTTTTGCAAAGGATTATAAAACGTATTCGTTGCACCTAAGGGTTTGAAAAATTGTTCTGTAGCCAGAACATCTAAAGTTTTTCCTGTTAGTCCTTCTAAATAATTTCCTAAAATAATAAAGGTAAAATCACTGTACTTGTATTCCCTTTTAACAGATAACTTACTGTCAACTATAATTTTCATAATCGTATCGTGATAATCATTTCTTATAAATAGACTATCAGCGACTTGCTTTGAGAATTGTGAATCGGCTATTTTTCTATAGTATTTTGCTAAAGGCTTTTCTTTTCCATCTAAAGTCGCTTTGTAAAACGGAACCCAAGAAACCAATCCTGCGTAATGGGATAATAATTCTTTAAACCGAATATCTTTTTTATCCGAATTAGCAAAAATGGGTACCATCGAACCCAAAGTAGATTCTAAATTCACTTTTTGTTGATCATACTGCTGCATCACATTGGGCAATGTTCCTACAATCTTGCTTACCGAAGCTACATCAAAAATAGTTTCATTAGTTATTTTTACATCCGAATCATAGGTATAATTCCCAAAAGCTTTTTGATAAATCACTTTTCCTTTTCTAGCCACTACAACTTGAGCCCCTGGAGTCATTTTCCCAGCAATTGCTTTTTGTACCAAGGCATCAATCTTAGTTAATTTCTCAGAGCTCATACCCACATTTTCTGGAGCAGTAAAACCCAAACGATTTAAATTCTCTGTTGAAAGCCCATCGTTTACTTTGAAAATATCGTTTATAGAAACTGGTAATTTTCCTTTAGCTTCGATAGCTCCAAAAATTAATTCTGCCCCTACTTGTTGGGCAATATCATTATTTTGATACGACACAATTAATCCTTCAATTTCACTATAATTGGCTAAAGGCAAGAGCGAATAAGGCTTAGCAAAAACATCTACAATTACTCTATTATTACGTGCAATTTCTTGAAGCCAAATCAACTCATTGGAAGTAAAGTCGTTGTTCTTCCATGGTTTGTCGGCCTTATGATAGCCTACAATTACCGTACTAAACTCTTTCAATTTCACATTCAAGCTGTCAATAGTAGGAGCTGTAACCTCGGTAACATCTGCATATTTTTTTAATGTAGAGATAAAAGAAGCGTTCGTATCATCTCCTAATTTCACATAAGCAATTTTATTATTTACCAAATCTTTAATTGGTAGTATATCTCCTCCATTTTTAAGAACTGTTGTTGCATTTTCATACAATTGATATTGTAATGCTTCATTCTCAACTGGATTAATATCACTAATCAAATTAGGAACAGCAATTGATTTATAATGATTTAAGCCTGCTTTGAACTTGTATTTTAAAATTTTCTTAACGGATAAAGCCAGCCGTTCTTCAGACAATGCATTTTCTTGATACGCTTTTGAAATTGTTTCTACTGCCAAAGGCACATTTTCTGGAAATAATAGAATATCATTTCCTGCTAATAGCGCATCCAATTCTAATTCACCTGGCTTTCTGTATTTACTAATTCCTTTCATATTTAAGGCATCAGTAAAAATCAAACCGTCAAATTCCAATTCTTTTTGCAGTAAATTGGTCACTACATTATACGAAATAGAAGAAGGGAAATTTTGACGAAACTCTAAACTTGGAACATCCAAATGTCCTACCATTACTGAAACTAAACCTTCATCAAACATACGTTTGTACGGATACAACTCGACCACGTCCAAATGTTCGCGAGAGGAAGTAACAGTTGGCAATCCTAAATGGGAATCTATCGCAGTATCTCCATGTCCTGGAAAATGTTTTCCTGTTGAAAATACTCCTTGATTTTGTACTCCATTCATCAAAGCAATGGCTTTTTCCGTGACATTGACTTTGTTTTCACCAAAAGAACGATTGCCAATAATAGGATTTTTCGGATTGGTATTGATGTCTAAAACTGGAGCAAAATTAAAGTGAACTCCCATTCTCTTACTTTCTTTACCCATCAATTCGCCTACTTTTTCAATCAGTTTCAAATCTTTGATGGCGCCCAAAGTCATGTTCCAAGGATAACGATACGTAGAGTCTAATCGCATACTCAAACCCCATTCGGCATCGATTCCAACAAATAAAGGTACTTTAGATTTGGATTGATAACGGTTAGTCAAATTGGCTTGACGCAAAGGCCCTCCTTGAAAGAAGATTACCCCTCCGATTTTTTGATTTCGAATTAATTTCTCAATTGCATTAGTATGCGTAGTGTCCTTATTAGAATACGCCGCCACCATAAACAACTGCCCAATTTTTTCTTCGAGCGTCATCTGTCCATAAATACTGTCAACCCAATGAGTTTCGGTATCTGAGTCTTTAAAAAAAATTTTTCTTTCTGATTTAAGTTGCGGAATATAGACTTCTTCAAAATCTGATATTTCTGGTTTTTGAAGCGTCACTTTGGAATGGGTTAAGAACTTATTTTTGATAATCCCACAATTGGCCACCAAAAACAACAACGACAAGTAGAGTCCAGTTCTTAACAAGAAAGTTTTCATCAAATCTATTTTTTAGAAAAAACGGCTGTGCCAACTATCTGCTGCTGGAACTTCCCATGAATCATTGAATTCTTCGATGGTATTAATTAAGTTATTGAAAACAATAGTATTTTCAGTAACCGCTTTGTCTTTCACCATTTTCTTAAAATCAATCAAAGGTTTGTGAGCGATATGTTCTCCTAATTTAAACGTTACGTTCATTTTGTCTAACAAATCAACATTGTATTTTTTTTCTAAACTTTGAATAAATTCGACAGATGCATCAATAGAACAACCCGTTGCATTCTGAATTTCTTGATTGACAGCCAAAATAATAAAACGATTGTATTTCAATTGATAGGATGATTCTAAACTAGTTCCATGTGCCGCCCAGTTTTGAAGAAACGCTTGTAAAGCAGTTTCGATTTCAGTCATTTCTTCATCTGAGAATTTTCTATTGGATTGGTAAATCCAAATTCTTGATTCTTCTGGTAAACTTTCAAAAGGAACGTACATGTTTATAATTGTATAAGGTTAATTGTAATTAATTTTACAAATCTTGAGCATTAGCAATAAGTTCAGCGATATCTAGCACTTTTACATCGCTTTCTTTTTCTTTATTCTTAATTCCGTCCGTTAACATCGTATTGCAAAACGGACAACCCGCTGCAATAATATCTGGTTGTGTTTCTAAAGCGTCTTCTGTTCTTTCAATGTTAATTTCTTTAGTACCTGCTTCAGCATCTTTAAACATTTGCGCTCCTCCTGCTCCACAACACAATCCATTCGCTTTAGAACGTTTCATTTCAACTAATTCAACATCTAATTTTTGGATTAACTCTCTAGGAGCTTCATACACTTTATTGGCACGACCTAAATAACAAGGATCGTGAAACGTAATTTTCTTCCCTTTAAATTGTCCACCTTCAATAGTCAAACGTCCTTCATCTAACAATGATTTTAAAAATTCGGTATGATGAACCACTTCATATTGACCACCTAATTCAGGGTATTCATTCTTTAAGGTATTAAAACAGTGAGGACAAGCAGTAACAATTTTCTTTGCTTCATAAGCATTTAATACCTCAATATTCATCATGGCTTGCATTTGAAACAAGAATTCATTCCCTGCTCTTTTCGCAGGATCTCCTGTACAGCTTTCTTCTGTTCCCAAAACAGCAAAAGACACATTGGCACGATTCAATATTCGCACAAATGCTTTAGTAATTTTTTTTGCTCTATCGTCAAAACTTCCTGCGCAACCTACCCAAAATAAGACTTCAGGTTGTTTCCCTTGAGCTAACATTTCGGCCATTGTTGGCACAACTAAATTTTCTGACATGGTTTAGATTTTATATTGATAGTCCTACCACTTGAAAGTAGCATTCTCTATTTATTCGTTTTTCCAGTTCAATCGGTCTTGTTGACTGTATTGCCATGGCGCACCATTGTTTTCAATATTAGTCATCATCGTATTCAAAGACATTGGAGCAGCACTTTGTTCCATTACCAAATAACGTCGCATATCCATAATTATAGAAAGCGGGCTAATATTTACCGGACATTCTTCAACACAAGCATTACAAGAAGTACAAGCCCAAAGCTCTTCTGGAGTAATATAATCGTTTAATAAAGACTTATTATCTGGAACAAAAATACCTTTATTAGCGTCTATATTTTCACCTACTTCTTCCAAACGATCCCTAGTGTCCATCATAATTTTACGAGGAGACAATTTTTTACCCGTTTGGTTGGCGGGACAAGAAGAAGTACAACGTCCACATTCGGTACACGTATACGCATTCATCAATTGCACCCAATTCAAATCTTGTACATCGCTTGCTCCAAATTTAGCAGGAGCTGTAGCTTCTGGAGCTGCCGCAAATGGATCAGCATTTGGATTCATCATTAATTTTACTTCATTGGTTACTGAAGCTAGATTATCAAATTGTCCTTCAGGATTCAAATTGGCATAATACGTATTTGGAAATGCCAAAAGAATATGCAAGTGTTTTGAAAAATACAAGTAATTCATGAAAACCAAAATCCCAATAATATGCATCCACCAAAATAATTCAGATAGCAATTGTACCAACTCATTTGACATTCCATTAAATAATGGCTCGATAAATTGACTAATAGGAAACGAACCTGCTTTTATAAAATGAGAATAGCCTCCTGGAATATTTTGCAAATGCAAATCAGAAGCATTCATCAATAAAAACAAAGTCATTAATACCACTTCAAAATATAAAATATAATTGGCATCCTTTTTAGGTGCGCCATTCAAATCTGAACTAACAAAACGTTTTAATTTGATGATATTTCTTCTTGTCCAAAACGCAAAAACAGCCACGATAACTAGAATGGCTAATATTTCAAAAGAAGCTATTAATACATCATAAACTACACCTAAAAACGCGAAGACGCGATGCGTACCCAATAAACCATCAATAATGATTTCAAGTAATTCGATGTTGATAATAATAAATCCAACATAGACAATAATATGCAAAACACCAGCAATAGGTCGTTTTACCATTTTAGATTGACCTAAAGCAATCATAGCCATATTATACCAACGGGCTTTGGGATTGTCTTTCCGATTGACATCAGTACCTAAATGGATGTTTCTAATTATTTTTTTTACGTTAGCATAAAAATAACCAAAACCAATACCGAGTACAATAGCAAATAATATATTGTCTAAATAGCTCATAACTGCTAATTTTTAACTTTTGAAACAGCACCTTTTGCGGGCCCTACATAAACTGAATCTTGAACGGGACTTACATACGGTTTGTTTTTCTTTCCAAATACAGAAACATTAATATAACGATTAGGATACAATCGAACATCTTGTAACAACAATTCCATTTCTTTTGTTGTTGCTTTTAAACTATTGTATAGCGCTTCGTCTTTTAACAACTTCCCTGCCGTTCCTTTTCCTGATTGTAAATCCAACATTACCCCATCAACTTTGGCTAAGGTTTTATTTAAATTCTTAACTGTTTTTCCTAAATCAGCTCTATTCAATGAATCAGAAATTTTAGCAAAATCTGTAGAAACCTTCTTAAAGTTAGTAATTACTCCTTTTAAATCTGATTTGTTATCATTTAAAATAGAACTCGCACTTGCTGAAGTAGCGTGAAGTTCTAGCATTGTTTGACTTAACTCAGACAAGGCTGTTTTTATATTTTCTTGAGATTTTTTATCTAAAATAGTATTAACTCCAGATAATAATCGATCTGTATTATTCAATATAGACTCTAATTTTGCTTGCAAAGGAACTAGCTTCTCTTGTACAGATGCACTTAAACTTAATTTTAAGTTACCCTTTAATTCCTGTCCATTAACAGCCAAGTCTTTATTTTTAAAATCGGGTTCAATTGCAATTTGTTTACCTCCAATCAAGCCTGGTTCATAAATGGTAGCTAAACTTGTACTTGAAATTGGGAAATCGGTTGTGATTTGTAACTCTACAATTAATTTTCCTGTAGACTCATCAATTTTAATATCATTTACTTTTCCAATAGCTAAACCATTTAAGGTTACAGGTGCGGATTTAGCTAATCCTTCCACATTATCATAGGTAACATAGTAGGTTTTATAATTTGCAAAAACTGCTTTACCTTTTAGGAAACTATAGCCCCAAATGAACAACAAAATTGAAGCTATTAACAGTACAGCCGTTTTAATTTCTCTTGATATTTTCAAAATCTAAATTTTTGAACAAAATTAATATAAAATAATGGACTAAAGCTATAATTTAAGTGCTTCTTGAATACTTATTTTTTTCCCATTCATAAAAGCGATTAGGAATGCCGAATTGTATCCTTTGCTTTTGGCTTCCTTCAACATTTGCTTTGCCATTTCATAATCCGAAGTTTCTCCATACATATAAATAAAAGAACTCTTATACGAATCCATCGTGATTGGATCTAAACCTTTAAAATTCTTAGGTTCTAAAGCTACTTTTTTAACACTTACTCCTATTTGAACTTTGTAAATTAAAGACAAAGCCGAAATTTCTTTTTTAGGTTCTATTTTTTTAATCTCAGGTATCGTAAGAATCTCTTTGGACTTTTCTTGACTCGCTGTATCTTTAACTAGTTTATTAACAATTCTTTTAGAAGGTTTTAATTCTTTAATTTCAAGATCTCCATCCCCAAAAAATTCATTTCTATAACTCATAATGGCATTAGCAATGGCCTCGGCTAATTCGTCTTGACCTTCTTCTGAATTTAACAAATCTCCCTCAACTGGATTGGATACAAAACCCATTTCAACCAAAACTCTTGGCATGTAAGCTTTGTGTAATACCATAAATCGTTCTTGTTTTACTCCACCATGACGTAACTTCTTACCTAATTTCCCAAATTGTTCTTCAATTTTACTTGCAAGAATAATACTATTGTCTAAAAACTCTTCCTGCATTAATGTAAAACCTAATAATGATTCTGGGGAATTCGGATCAAAACCATCGTACTTTTGCTTATAATCTTTCTCTTTTGTAATTACCGAATTTTCCTTTTTTGCTACTTCTAAATTAGAAGCCAGTTTACTCAAACCCATAACATAGGTCTCAGTACCATCAGCAGCTGTATTTTTATTAGCATTACAATGAATCGAAACAAAAATATCCGATTTCGCTCTGTTGGCAATATTAGCACGTTCAATTAAATCAATAAAAACATCCGTAT
>JACCDK010140167.1_pt1 | contig 25435 bp, 20 predicted proteins | sample 7445871 | NCBI WGS metagenome assembly JACCDK01 (sample SAMN15323436, study PRJNA562643) | freshwater metagenome | isolation source: river surface water | place: USA:Blue River Watershed | collected 2017-08-15 | reverse complement strand
CGATTGAAAAAGTGGAAGTAATCACTAACCCATCTGCAAAATATGATGCTTCAGGTAGCATGGCAGGCATCTTGAATATCATCTTGAAGAAAAACAAGAAAAGCGGTTACAATGGAATGATTAATGCAGGAGGAGATAAATATGGTGGAATGAACTTTATGGGTAACTTTAATATCCGTCAGAACAAAGTGAATTTCTCTGCCATGTTGATGAACATGCAAAACCGCATGAATGGAGTTGGTAGCAGTGAACGTGTGAACACATCCACTATTCCAAATTCTAGCATCTCGCAAGATATCACCAACAAAATGAAAGGCAATATGACTTTCGCTCGTTTGGGTTTAGATTATTTTGTAACCAATAGAACAACTCTTTCCATTGCAGGAATGATGCCTCGTGGACAAATGGAACCAAATAGTTCAATCAACATTACGAATAATGTTGGAGGAGTTATTTCGAATAGCATCCGTTCCTCAACGGGTTCTAGAAGTTTTCAACCAATGGGCATGCAATTGGGCTTTAAACATAATTTTCCAACTCAAGGAGAAGAATTATCTGCTGATCTAAATTATTTTGGAGGTACAAATGCTGGAAATACGGTTACTACCACAAACTACCTAGATAAAACTGGAAATATCTTTGGGAATCAAATCCAAAATAATGTTGGTGATGGGAAAAACTCTAATTTAACTGTTCAGGTTGATTACGTAAAACCCTTGAAAGGAGATAAGAAAATTGAAGCAGGTGTTCGTGTAAATACAAATGATATATCGAATGTTACAATCAATACCATAAAAGCTTTAGGTTCATCAACTTATGTTGAAATTCCATCGGCATCCAGTAATTTTGAAAGTACAAACTCAGTTTATGCTGCCTACTTCTCGTTAGAAGGAAAGCCAAGTAAAACCTTCTCGTACAAAATTGGCTTGAGACAAGAGAGCTCTTTTTATGACGGAAAGTTATTAGGTAATAACCAATCGTTTAGTAATAAATATCCATTGAATTTCTTTCCATCAATCTTTTTAAGCAAGACTTTAAAAGGAAGTGATCAAATTCAATTGAGTGTTACTCGTCGTGTGAATAGACCAAATTTCTTTCAATTGATCCCTTTCATCGACTTTTCTGACAGTTTAAATATCAGAAGAGGTAATCCAAACTTGGTGCCTGAATTTACCACTTCTGGAGAATTGTCTTACAGTAAAAACAAGGGTTCTGGAACATTTTTAACCTCGGTTTATTATAAGTACACTGACAACTTAATCACTAGTTATTTAAGTAAGGATGTGATTCCTGGTTCATTAATTAATACCTTCATAAATGCCAATTCCAGTTACAATTACGGTGTAGAGTTCACTTACATGAATAAAATATTGCGTTTCTGGGATTTAACTTCAAGCTTAAATTTATACAACTCAAAAATCAATTTAAGCAATATCGATAACGCTATCAACAGAGATGCGCTATGGACTGTATTTGGTAAAATCAACAACAACTTCACCTTACCAAAGAAATATGTGATTCAATTAAGTTTTGATTACCAAGGAAAAACAAATATGCCGGTAACCCAAAACCAAGGTGGTGGTCCAGGTGGTGGAGGTCCTCCAATGATGCAAGCGCAAAGCTCATCTCAGGGTTATATTAATCCGTTCTACGGAGTTGATATCGCCTTCAAAAAGAGCTTCTTGAAAAACGATTTAGCAACTGTTACTTTGTCTTTCAATGATTTATTCAGAACTCGTGGTAATACACAGATATTAAATGGCGATGGATTTACTCAAACTTATTATCGTTTGAATAACCCACAAAATATCCGCCTAAACTTATCATTCCGTTTTGGACAAATGACCAATAACATGTTCAAAAAGAACAGCGATTCGGGAATGGATAATTCGAATATGCAGATGTAATTCTAAGAATCTAAGTGACTTGAGAATCTATGAATCTAAGAATTGGAGAAACAGAAGTATAGGAAGAACGGAAGAGGTATTAAAATTTAACTCTTCCGTTCTTTATTTTCATTCGATTCTTCCTATTCTTCCAATTCAAATTTTCTTAAATTCATAGATTCTTAGTTTCATAAATTCATAGATTCTTAGTTTCATAAATTCATAGATTCTTAGTTTCATAAATTCATAGATTCTTAATTTGTTTTCCTATAATTCCAAACCGCCCAAGTATTAAAGAAAACAGCAAAGCCAAGCATTTTGAGGAGGTGAGTTGAAATATCTTGCAAACCACTTCCCTTCAAAACTACCATTCGCATCACTTCAATAAAATAGGCGACAGGGTTAAATTTAGCTAAATTGATGGCCCATTGGGGCATACTTTCAATGGGAGTAAATAAGCCACTCATCAACATGAAAATCATCATGAAAAAGAATGCTACCGACATAGCCTGTTGCTGTGTTTCTGAATAGGTAGAAATTAACAAGCCTAATCCTAAAACAGCAATTAAAAATACCGATAAAAACAAATATAGTAACAAAATGGATCCTAAAGGTCGAATGCCATAAATTCCCATTCCGATAAAGAAAAATCCTACTGAAAACACAAAGAAACCAATGATCCAAAAGGGAATTAACTTCCCTAAAATAAACTCATGTTTCTTGATGGGTGTCACATTTATTTGCTCAATGGTACCCAATTCCTTTTCCTTTACAATGTTTAATGAACACATATAAGCTCCAATCATAGTAACCAAGGTTACTAGCACGCCCGGTACAATGAAAAAAGGATAATTCATGAATTTGTTGTACCAATTGCTATATCGAAGATCAACAGGATTACTGAGTCCAATTTCTTTTTGAATGAACTCAAGATTATAGGTTTTTAAAATACTTGACAAATAAGATGCCCCAATATTAGCCTTTGTTCCATTGATGGCATTAACGAAAATTAAAATTTTTGCTTTTTTTTCACGAATGAGGGTCTCTTCTAAATCATTGGGCACTTGTAATACTAAATCGGCCTGGTCTCTTTTAATCATTTCTTGGCCCTCCTCAAAACTATTTGTTTGCTTGACTAATTTAAAAAATCCAGACCCCGTAATTTTATGTATCAATTGCTTAGTCTCTGGCGAATAATGTCCACAAACGATTGCCAAATTGATGTTTTTAATTTCATAATCTGCAGCCAAGGGCATGATGATCAATTGAATCATGGGAGCTATGAAAATGGCTGGCAAAATCGACCGATTTCGAAGAATATGCTTAAATTCTTTTTCAATAATATAAAGGATATTTCTCATAGTCGAATTTTAAATTTTTTCAAGCTAAGGGTCAATAAAACTGCCGCCATTCCGATTAATATCAATGTTTCTTTCCAGAAATATTGAATACCTAATCCTTTAATCATAATATCTTTCACAATAATATAATACCATTTAGACGGCATAATATTAGATATGATTTTCAATGGCAAAGGCATATTTTCAATGGGGAACAAAAAACCGGTAAAGATTAATGTTGGAATGAGCATCCCTAACAAGGAAATCAACATGGCGGCTTGTTGCGAATTAGTGGAATTAGAAATCAATAAACCTAATGATAAGCATACCAAAATGAGTAAACCACTTTCTGCAAAAAGCAATAAAAAACTGCCCTCCATCGGCATATCCAATAAAGTAACAGATAAGAAAACAATTATTGATAAGTTGAAAAGTGATAAAACGAAGTAGGGAATCGCCTTGGCGATAATGATAAAAAACGGATGAAATGGCGATACCAATAATACTTCCATCGTTCCCAATTCCTTCTCTTTTACAATAGAAACAGAAGTCATCAAGACACAAATCAACATCATGATTAATGAAATCACCCCTGGCACAAAATTGGTTGTCCCCTTTAATGAAGGATTATACATCATGTGCACTTCTGGATTGATTCCAGGCACACTAGTTTGTCCCAATAGTTTTGCTTGAAAATCAAAGACAATTTGATTGCCATAATTCACCAAGGTCGTTGCCAAATTGGGGTCTGAACTATCAGAAATCAACTGCACATCTAATTTCCGATTTCGATAAACGTTTTTTTCAAATTCGGCAGGAATGACGAGTGCCATTTTTATATTTCCTTTTTTAAACCATTGATCCAATTGCTTGGAATTGTGCATCACCTCCACCACTTTGAAATTTCCACTCGCATCAAATTTTTGAATCAGTTCTATGGCCTTGGTGTCTTGAGATAGGTTACATACCACCATATTCACTTCCTTCACTTCATTTGAGAGTGCAAATCCGAACAAAGCAATTTGGACGATGGGCAAGCCAAACAACATCAAGAGGGTTTTTGAGTCTCTGATGACGTGTAAAAATTCTTTTTTGATAAAGGCAAAAAACTGTTTCATCCTAATCTCCTGATCGTTGGGCCTTACGAGCTAGTTCATAAAATACATCATCCATACTCTCTACACCAAATTGTTTTTTCAAATTTTCAGGGGTATCTAGTGCCCTTATTTCTCCGTCTACCATCATAGAGATACGATCGCAATATTCCGCCTCATCCATGTAATGTGTTGTCACAAAAACAGTAATGCCTCTGTCAGCAGCTTGGTATATCAAGTCCCAAAATTGCCGACGCGTAATCGGATCTACTCCCCCCGTTGGTTCATCTAAAAACACAATAGCCGGATTATGAAAAATGGCCACCGAAAAGGCTAGCTTTTGTTTCCAACCCAGCGGAATGGATTTCACTAATCGATTCGCAAATTCTGCAATACCTAATTCCTGGACCAAAATGTAAGATTTCTCCTTTATTTCTGCCCTCGACATCCCATAAATTCCGCCAAAAAACTTCAAGTTCTCCAACACCGTTAAATCTTCATACAAAGAAAACTTCTGACTCATGTAGCCAATGTTTTTCTTAATCTCCTCAGTCTGCGTCCACACATCAAATCCTGCAACCATTGCCCTTCCAGAAGTTGGTTTCGATAAGCCGCACAACATCTTCATCGCTGTCGTTTTTCCAGCGCCATTGGCTCCTAAAAATCCAAAAATCTCCCCTTTATACACCTCAAAAGAAATGTTATTCGTGGCCTTAAAGTCGCCAAAGGCCTTGGTTAAATTTTCGGTATGTATGACGGTTTGCAAGGGAGTTATTGGTATAAGGTAAAAATTGTTAATTGTTATTTGTTAATTGTAAAACATAAATTCTTAGTTTCTTAGATTCAAAAAACTCTTCCGTTCTTCCGATTCATAGTTTCATAGTTTCATAGATTCATAGTTTCTTAGTTTCACAGAATCATTCTTTCAATAAAACAATCCTCTATCCCGGGATCAATGACATTCCAAAGGATATTTGTATGTCCTTTAAATGACAAATAATCAACCAATTGTTCCATTGTATTTCCATTTTTAAAAACCACATGATTCCATTCGCCAAAGATGTGTGCACTGTGCAACAAGTCACTTTCAATCATATCTTTGTGAAGTTTATACATTTCTTTGGACTTCAATTGATAAAGCGGATAAGGAAAAGAATCTGTAATTCCATTTGGTGTATCTACTGACAAAATTCTTCCATTTTGAATCAAAGCCACTCGATCACATCTGCTGGCTTCGTCCATATAAGGAGTAGACACCATAATGGTTAAACCTGTTTTCTTTAAATGGGCTAACATGTCCCAGAATTCTTTTCTGGAAACCGTATCAACACCCGTTGTGGGCTCATCCAACAATAGCAATTCAGGTTTGTGAATCAAGGCACAACACAAAGCTAATTTCTGCTTCATTCCACCGGAAAGCGCTCCCGCTTTCCGTTTCTTAAACGGCTTCAGTTGTATGTATATATCCTTGACTAAATCATAATTTTCTTCTACCGTCGTCTCAAATAAAGTGGCAAAAAATTGAAGGTTTTCTTCTACGGTAAGGTCTTGATACAATGAAAATCGACCTGGCATATAGCCTAATTTTCTTCTGATGGTATAAATATCCTTTTCCACATCCAATCCAAGCACGCTTGCCTTGCCCGAACTTGGCAACAATAGGGTTGCTAGGATACGGAATAGACTTGTTTTCCCTGCCCCATCTGGACCAATCAGACCAAACAATTCCCCTTGTTCGACCTTTAAATTGATGTCATTTAAGGCAAAATCTTTTTGATCCTTGTATTTGATATGTAGGTTTTTTACCTCAACCATGTTAATTAAACTTCAATTCGCTGGTCATACCAATTTTCAACAAGCCCTCTAAATTGGGCACCGACACCTTGATTACATACACCAAATTGGCTCTTTCCTTCTTCGTTTGTATCGTTTTTGGCGTAAATTCCGCTTTGTCAGCAATCCAATAAACGACACCTTGATGTTCTGCATAATCATCCCCCTTATCCACAAATACTTTCACTTTCTGATTCAACTTGATGGCCGAAAACTGATCGCCGGTGATGTACGCACGAAGAGTAAGTGTGTCTAATTTTGCTATTTTAAATAGGGGTTTACCCAAGGTCGCAAGTTCCTTTTCATTGATATATTTTGTAAGAATTGTACCGCTGATAGGGGCGATAAGTTTGTATTTTGACAACTGATCTTTCAACTGGTCTTTTTGTAGAAGAACTGCCTGAGGGTCCTGGTTTAGTCCCTTCAATTGCACTTGTAAACCAGAGGCAAGTGCTTGTTTTTGTTGCTTGACCAAGGCGACTTGTCCATCCAACTCTTCTAATTGTGCTAAAATATCATCCAATTGTTTACTTGGAGCAGCTTTTTGTTGCACCAATTTTTCAAATCGATCTTTTTCTTTAGACAAGGTTTCTTTTTTGATTTTCAAGATGGCCAATTGATCATCATATACTTTTAACTGAGGAACCACTTCGGGCTTTCGTGCTTGAATAGACGCAATTTGTGCATCTAATTGTTTCCACTTCAAATACAATTGGGTACTATCCACATACCCTAAAAATTGACCTTCCTTTACTTGGTCACCTTCCTGAAAAGTTAATTTTTCTACTCGACCCATGGCTTCCGAGGAAACCACCACCTCCTCCGCTTCAAAAGTGCCCGTTGCATCAAATTCAACCGACGATTGATTACATGCACTAAAAAGACCAAGAGAAATCAGGGCGGTCAAAAAGTGATTAAATGCTTTCATTTCCTAAAATAAATTGTTGTTGATAAACCGATTGTAGTTTTTGCAATTGATGTAATTGCATTTGTTGTTCTGCTTGTTCTAATTGGTTTAAATATGCCAAATAATCTAAAGAAGACAAGGTGCCTTGTGCAAATTGAACTTCGGCCACTTTTAAAATTCTTTTTCGTGTTTCAACTAATCGGCCATCTGTGCTAATTAAGGCATCCCACTTCGCAATTTCTTGCTGAATTTGAGTTTGATTGATGGAAGTTTGTTGATTAAATACATCACGTTGACTCGCAATTAAATCCTTTTGGATGTCTATTGATTTCCGTTCTTTTGCGTTGGTATAAAAAGAGCTAATAGACCAGGAAAGTTTTAATCCGCCTATATAATATTCCTTAAAATCGTTATTGAGCATATTTAAGGCTGGGCGACCGTAACCTATTTGTCCGATGATACCCAAACGTGGACTTAACTTATTTTTAAGCAGTAATTGTTGTTGTTCAAGGGTTCCAATTTGTAAATCAAATAAACCCAATTCTGGTCTTTTGTTTGCTGAAGGAAGTTGCACTTGTTTTGGAATTTCAAAAACACAGCCATCGGCTATTGGCTCTGCAATGAATATGCTCAAGGTTGCAGCGAGTGATTTTCTTGCAAATTGGAGTTCCTCTAAACGCTGAACAATTTTAATTTTTTCTGCCTCAAATACTTCTTGATTCAGCGGATTAATGATACCTTCTTTTACTCCAATTTTTAACTTCTGCAGATTATTCTCTAATTCTCCCAATAAACTTTGACTTGATTTAAGCTGGGAATCAAGCAAGAGAATACCAAAATACAACTGATTGACACTTGCATTCAGCTTATACAATTCTACTTCAACTTTTTGTTTTTCGACTGCAAATTGAGAGGTACTTAAAGCTTGTTGTTTCTTTACTTGCTGTCCATCGAGTAATGGTTGGTAAAGTTCAATATAAGTTTTGTATTGGTCTTTATCCAAGGATTTTATGGTCAGGTTGGGGAGTGAAATCGGGACAGCCGTAACCTCAGACTGGTAGGTCCCTTGAGCATTGAAATTAATTTGAGGCAAATAGCCTTTAGACAAATTTTCGAGGGAAATATCTTTTAAATTTTCGATGATTCCAATCTGTTTCAACAAAGGAAAATTATTTCGTGCTTTAGATTTACAAGATTCCAAACTTATTGTTTGTGCTTGTAGCCCAATTGAACTAAAAATAAAGATTCCAACAAGTATTTTTTTGTAACTATTCATTGGATAATTAATCAATTGTTAGGTTGAATTATGAAGGTCGAAAATTAGTGTTCTGCTAAAAATTTTAACGTAAGTAATAAATTAATGTAGAAAGCCACCATAAACATGAAGATCGTAACAATAAAGGTTATGACATAGGCTCTCAAAGCTGGAAAAAATTTCAATTGATAAAACCTTTTTAGCGAAACAAAAAAATAACCCAACCACACCAGGTTGAATATGGACCCCAAAAAGATAATGAATTCCATTTTATTATTTATCATGTTTAACAAAATGGTTGTTGTTTGGTTTAAAAATGACACGATAAATAAACTTACAGCCACATGCAAAACAAAAATTCCATGTTTAACAAAAGGTATTTTTTTTCTGATAAATAATAATTTAAACCAAAAGGAGATGAAAGGTAATATAAAAAATAGCAGTTTAGGGATTTTATGAACAAACTCAATTTGTAAATTGGTAAAAAAGTCTTCTTTAGAGTCGAAATGTTTACTTGCCTGATAAAAATTTTCTACAAGATTTTGGATCCACGGTGAATCTTGTTCTTCAATGGGTAATTGTTTCTGTTTATAAAAATATGCCTTAAACTTTTGATCTGAGGTAAACTCATTGTTATTAATTTGAATGGCAACTACATTGTTTTCTTTATTTTCATATTTTTCGTTGAGTGGGCCAAACACATTGAAAACAAAGAAAAAGTAGATGGCAGAAACAAAGATATACAATTGAACAGGATGTAAGTAACTTACTCTCTTCCCTAGGAAAAACTCCTTAGAAAGCTGTCCAGGCTTTAAAAACAAAGTCCGAATGGTGGACAAAAATTTTGAATCGTAATGTAGAAAATCAGAAACAAAATGAGAAAATAAGGTAAAAAAGTGCATGTCCGTTTCTACATTGGCTTGTCCGCAATCTGGACAATATTTTCCATAAACTTCGCTTCCGCAATTTAGACAATCCGTTTCTTCTCTCTTTTTTCCGTGTGACATATGGGTATAGTGGATATACATTCAAATTTAACAATAAAATTGATTTATTGGCATTTCTTTTAAATTTGAAGTTTTTCATTTACTTTCGAATTGAAAACAAAACGAAAGTAAACGAAAGATGCTTTTACCCAATCAAAGAAGAGAGAAAATCTTGGATTTATTAAAAGAAGATGGATCAGCGAAGGTGGTCAATCTGGCTAAATTATTCAAAGTCACGGAAGTTACGATCCGACAAGACCTTGAAAAATTGGAAGCAGAAGGCCTTGTCATTAAAGAACATGGGGGAGCCTTTCTAAAAAATGCGTTCGATGCCACTCGTGGTCTTGCTTTAATGAATCAAGAAAACCTGGACAAAAAAGCCCTCATCGCCAAGAAGTGCATGGAATATATCGAAGTAGGCGACACCATTATCCTCGATTCGGGTTCCACCACAACAGAAATTGCCAAAAATTTAATCGGATTCAAACACCTAACAGTCATCACCAATGCCTTAAACATTGCCTTAATGTTGGGCTCTGAGCCAGGTATAGAATTAATCGTAACAGGAGGAGAATTTAAACCGCCGACCTTGTCTTTAACCGGACAAAAAGCAGCCGATTTTTTCAAAGGCTTAAACGTGCAAAAACTCTTTTTGGCCACTGCAGGAATTTCATTGAAATCGGGGCTTACCTATCCGTCCATTAGTGACTTGGTCGTAAAAAAAGCGATGATCGATGCGGCAGAAACTACCTATTTAGTGGCCGACTCAACCAAAATCGGACAAAGTAGCTTGGCGAGTTTAGGAGCATTGTCACTAATAGACTCCGTCATCACGGATGAAGGAATCAGCGAGGCAGAAAAAGAACATTTTAGAAACAATGACATTGAATTAGTAATAGCAGAATAATGAAAACACAAGCAACATTAGGGATTATCATCGGAAATCGCGACTTTTTCCCAGATAGTTTAGTCGAAAAAGCAAGAACAGAAATTTTAGCGGTGTTTAAACAATTAGGCTTACAAGCTATATTGTTAGATACCAATCAAAGTAAATTGGGCGGTATTGAAACCTTTCAAGAGGCCAAAACATGTGCCGAACTTTTCAAAAAGCACAGAGAGGAGATTTCTGGAATATTAGTACTTCTACCAAACTTTGGAGACGAAAAAGGTGTTGCAGATACGTTAAAATTGGCAGACTTAAACGTACCAGTTTTAGTACAAGCCTACCCTGATGATTTAGCGAAAATGAACGTGGTGAATCGTCGCGATGCTTGGTGTGGAAAAATCTCGGTGTGTAATAATTTGTACCAATATGGCATCAAATATACCTTAACTTCTCAGCACGTGTGTGCTCCACAAAATCCAATATTCCAAAAGGATTTAATGAATTTCGTGGCCGTTTGTCGAGTGGTAAAAGGATTAAAATCGGTTCGAATTGGGGCAGTTGGAGCTCGTCCGGGAGCATTCAATACGGTTCGTTATTCGGAAAAAATATTACAACGTAACGGTATCACCGTTACGACTGTCGACCTTTCGGAAATCTTAGGCAAAGCCAACAAATTATCCTTAAACGATAAAATCGTTAAAGATCATTTGGAAAGCATCAAAGCCTACGCACCCCAAGGAAAAACACCTAATGAAGCGATGCTTCAAATTGCCAAATTGGATGTAGTGTTGAAACAATTCATGGAGGAATATGATTTGGATGCAACTGCTATTCAGTGTTGGACGTCGCTGCAACAAAATTACGGTTGCAACGTATGTACAAGCATGAGTATCATGAGCGAAAACATGTTGCCAAGTGCCTGCGAAGTAGATGTGACCGGAACTTTGAGTATGTATGCCATGCAGTTGGCTTCCTCTTCCCCATCTGCCTTGGTGGATTGGAACAATAATTATGCAGATGATCCAGACAAATGCGTGTTATTCCACTGCGGTAACTGGGCGAAGTCATTCTTACCAGATATCGAAATTTCAAACGCTCCAATTTTAGGAACATCCGTTGGAGTAGAAAATACCTATGGAGCATTAGATGGTAGAACACCTGCGATGCCTTTGACATACGGACGGATCAGCACCGACGATCCAAAGGGAATCATCAAGGCCTATATCGGAGAAGGAGAGTTGACCAATGATCCATTAAGCACTTTTGGTAACCGTGCAGTGGCACAAATTCCAGATTTACAAAAATTGATGAATTACGTGTGTAAAAACGGATTCGAACACCATGTGGTGATGAATGCATCTAAAACAGCGGATGTGTTGGAAGAAGCTTTGGGTAATTATATGGGTTGGGAGATTTATAAGCATTAAAATGAACATAATTGAATTACAAGAAAAATCGAAAAGCTACCGGAAGAAAATTTTGGAAGTGATTTTTCATGCCAAAGCTGGACATACGGGCGGATGCTTGTCGATCATAGATATCCTCAATGTGTTGTACAACCACGTCCTTCGAATTCCTTCACCCAAAGACCCCAACAGAGATCGATTTATCCAAAGTAAGGGTCATGCGGTTGAGGCATTATATGTGGTGTTGGCCGATCTAGGATTTTTTCCTGAGGAGGACTTAAAGACGATGGGACAATACCAATCGCCTTACATTGGTCACCCGACCAAGAAAATTCCGGGCATGGAGCAAAACACGGGCGGATTGGGACACGGTTTATCCATTTGTGCAGGCAATGCCTTGGCAGCCAAAAAAGATCAATCGGACATCAAGGTATTTACGATTTTAGGTGATGGCGAAATGGCAGAAGGCTCCAATTGGGAAGCAATGATGTTTGCTGCGCATTATAAATTGGATAATTTATGCGGCATTTTGGACTATAATAAATTACAAATATCGGGTCCTAACGCACAAGTAATGGGATTGGAACCGATTAAAGAAAAAATTGAATCTTTTGGATGGTCGGTGAAAGAGGTCGACGGCCACAACATCGAAGAATTGGTAAACACCTTTGATCAATTGCCTTTTGAAGCAGGAAAACCCTCTTTCATTATTGCCCATACGGTAAAAGGGAAAGGTGTTTCGTACATGGAAAATGTAGCCAAGTGGCATCATGGAGTGCCAAGTGGAGAACAATTAGAACAAGCATTAGTTGAATTAGCCTAACATGAAAGCGAACTTAGAAGTATTTTCAGAAACCTTACAAGAACTTGCGGCTCAGGATCGTAACATTTTGGCGGTGACTAGTGATTCGAGAGGATCAGGAAAATTGGTTCCTTTCGGAGAAAAATTTCCAGAGCAAATCGTTGAAATAGGGATTGCAGAACAGAATTTAGTGGGTGTTGCCGCTGGTTTAGCCGCCATGGGCAAAAAGGCTTTTGCGGTGTCTCCGGCTTGTTTTTTGACTGCAAGGTCATTGGAACAAATCAAAAACGACGTCGCCTATTCCGCCAATCCTGTTCGATTAATCGGTATTTCTGCTGGAGTTAGTTATGGTGCCTTAGGCAGCACCCATCATAGTTTACACGATTTTGCCGTAACAAGGGCTATTAATAATTTGCCGGTTCTTGCACCAGCAGATGCTTTTGAAACAAAAGCAGCAATTGAATACGCAGCCAAAACTGATAAACCTATTTATATCCGATTTGGCAAAAAGAATATGCCCGATTTGGGTCAAAGCCTCTCGCCAACTTTTGAACTTGGGAAGGCACGCATCATTAAAGAAGGAACAGAAATTACGCTAATTGGAACTGGCGAAACCGTTTGGCCATGCGTAGAAGCGGCGAAATTGTTAGAAGAAAAAGGAATTTCCGCCCAAGTAGTTTCCATGCATACGATAAAACCCTTGGATACTGTGTTGCTTTCTAAATTAGGGGTAGCAGGAAAACCCATCATCACCGTGGAAGAGCATTCTGTTTTTGGCGGATTGGGAGAAGCTGTATCTTCTTATTTGTTCCAACAACAACATTTTCTTCCATTCAAAATCATGGGATTTCCAGATGAATACACGGTGACAGGTTCTCAAACAGAGATATTTGAGCATTATGGACTTTCTGGAAAAGGAATTCAACAAGAAGCTTTAAACCTATTACATAAATGAAATACATTATAGCCCTTTGTGGACTTTTGCTGTTTTCGTGCTCCTCTAAAGAGTCGACAGAAAAACCCAAAATAGCGGTCGTTATTTCGACACTAAATAATCCATGGTTTGTAGTTTTAGGAGAATCTGCCGTTCAAAACGCTGAAAAACTAGGCTATGAGGCCAAATTATTCGACTCGCAAAATAATCCGGCCACAGAATCTGATCATTTTGAAAATTTGATCTCTTCTGGATTTGATGCCATTTTATTCAATCCAACAGATGCCGATGGTTCAATCGCCAATATCTTGAAAGCAAAAGAAGCTGGAATTCCCGTTTTTTGCATGGACCGCGAAGTGAATTCCAATGATGCCGCAACGAGTCAAATTTTATCTGATAATTACACCGGTTGTGTGGCCATTGGGGTAGAATTTGTGAAACATTTACACGGAAAGGGAAATTATGTAGAAATATTAGGACTAGCTGGAGACAACAACACCTATGCACGTTCCAATGGATTTCACACAGTGGTGGATAAATTCAAAGGATTAAAGATGCTTGGGCAACAAAATGGCGATTTTGATCGAAACAAAGCCATGGAGGTGATGGAGTCGATGATGCAAGCCAATCCAGACTTACAAGCTGTTTTTTGTGGAAACGATGCCATGGCATTGGGAGCCTATCAGGCAATTCAATCGGCTGGGAAAGCCAATCAAATTAAGGTCTTTGGTTTTGATGGAGCCGATGAGGTGGTTCAGAAAATCAAAGAAGGCAAAATTGTGGCGACAGGCATGCAATATCCAAAAATCATGGCCAAAACTGCTGCCGAATTTGCAGTGGAATATTTTAAAGGAAGAAAAGAGTTCCCGCAACATATTCCAGTGGCGGTCAATTTAGTGAATGCAAAAACGTCCAAACATTTCTAAGATGAAAAAAATAATCGGACTTATTATACTTGTTATCGTGTTGTATAACTCAATTTATTTTGAAAAACTAAGCACACATTTTAGAACCACAGATTCCGTTGGTTCCACAGATTTCAAAAGTCGAATCAATGAGATCATTCAAAAAGGAGTGTTGAACAACCCTTTGTTAACGGAAGAATCAGAATTAATTAAACAATTAAACAACAATTTAAATAAAGCTAAGAAAGATTTGGGTAATCGATTGGGGATTGGTGAGTCGGCACACTTTTTAGTAAAAGGAAGTTCAACAATTTCAGGCATCAATGAGGGTGAAATACAATTGGCCAATGGATCAACGATAGACACAAAATTCATTTTTGGAAATGAGGTGAGAGATGCCTCGCGAATGGTGAGTTTAAGTGATTTTAAATCGCAAAAGGACTTAAATGCCTTGACGGAAGCATTAAACAATTATTTGAGAGAGGTTAAAATACCGAAAGAAGTAATAGGTTTAAAAGTCGGAGATGTGATAAAATATGTGGGGGCTTGTGAAGTAACCCCGACCGATATCCCTCTCAAATCTTTAATCATTTATCCCGTAGAAATCAAACGCTAAGATGTTACAAGTACAGAACTTAACGATGGAGTTTCCGGGGGTGAAAGCCCTTGATGGAGTCAATTTGTCATTTCAACCAGGCAAAATAAATGCCTTGTTAGGGGAAAATGGCGCAGGAAAGTCGACTCTGTTAAAAATTCTCTCGGGAGTTTATCAAGGATATTCGGGCGACATCCTAATGAATGGTCAGGTTGTTTCTTTCCAAGACACAAATGCTTCACAGGAGGCGGGGATTGCCATCATTCACCAAGAACTCAACTTATTTCCTAATTTAAGTATATGTGAAAACATCTTTTTAGGCAAAGAAATGGAGAATGCTTTGGGCTTGCTTGATTCCCGAGCAATGGACCAAGTCTGTGTCAATTTATTGAAACAAGTGGGCGTTCAGGCCAAGCCGCAAACCCTACTCGGCGATTTAAAAGTAAGTGAACAACAGTTGATTGAAATTGCAAAGGCTTTGCACAGCAAGGCTTCTGTGATTTTAATGGACGAACCTACCTCCGCCTTGTCGGATCAAGAAATTGAACGTCTACATCAACTCATCCGAAACTGGCAAGCCGAGGGTAAAACCATTGTGTATATTTCACACAAAATGGAGGAGCTTTTCCGCATTACGGAATACTACCAGGTGCTACGTGACGGAAAAAGTATTGCATCAGGAGCGATGAAAGATACGACCGAGTCGGAATTGATTGCACATATGGTGGGTCGGAATGTCGTCATCGAAAAAAAGAAGGAGAGCTTTGCGAAGGAGGAGCTTGCCATCGAGGTAAAATCCTTGACTTTTAGAAATCAGGACTCACAACCTACAAATCGTTTACAAAATATCCAGTTTTCTGCTAGGAAGGGCGAAATTTTAGGCATTTTCGGATTAATGGGCGCGGGTCGTACCGAACTTTTGGAGACTTTGTTTGGTCTTAATCCAGAAATTGAGGACATGCAGATTTTTTTACAAGGCAATGTCAAAAAAATTGCAAGCCCAGCCGATGCCATTTTGAACAAAATGGCCTTTGTCACCGAAGATCGAAAAAAAGACGGCTTGGTAATGGAGCAAGATTTAGCTTTCAACATTAGCTTACCCAAATTAGGACTATTTGATTGGTTAAAAGATGCTTCAGACAAGTCAAACGCAGAAAAATACCGTACCGATTTACGCATTAAAAGTTCATCCATCGAACAATTGTGTGGAAAACTAAGTGGTGGAAATCAACAAAAAGTCATTTTGGCCAAATGGTTATCCACACAACCTGAAATTCTCCTGTTGGACGAACCTACACGTGGAATTGACATCCAAGCGAAGGATGAAATTTACCAATTGATGAATCAAATTGCCTCCGAAGGCACTTGTATATTATTTGCCTCCTCTGAAATTCCAGAAATTTTAGCTCTTGCCGATCGAGTGTTAGTGATGTGCAATGGACAAATTCAAGCCGAACTAACTGGAGATTTACTAAACGAACATAACCTATTAAAAGAAGCACTACCTAAACTATGATAACTTCTTCCCTATTAAAGAAATCACAATCACTGATTGCCTTGTTGCTACTCATGTTGGTACTGAGCTTAGTAACGGACAAATTCCTTACATCAGGCAATTTGTGGAATGTGTTACGACAAATATCAGTCAACATGTGCTTATCCATTGGTATGACACTCGTAATCCTCACAGCTGGCATCGACCTTTCAGTAGGCGCCATTTTAGGTTTAACAGGAGCCATTTGTGCAGGCTTATTAAAATCGGGCATTGCACTACCTGCCTTCGATTTATGGATTGGGTTTACAGTTTTAGGTGCTATTGTAGCGGCTATTTCTGTGGGAACGGCCTTAGGACTCTTTAACGGCTGGGTCATCACTCGCTTTTCCGTGCCTCCCTTTGTAGCTACCTTATCCATGTTAACCGTTGCGCGCGGATTAACCTTTTTATACACGCAGGGGCAGCCAATTTCTGATTTAGGGGCAAACTTTGAAAAAATCGGAGCCGCTTGGTTTTTGGGAGTACCCATTCCAGTTTGGATTTCTGCCGTATTGATCATCGTTTTTTATGTATTGACTACTAAAACTAGCCTCGGTCGATTCATTTATGCCATTGGAGGAAATGAAAAAGCAGCTATTGTTTCGGGCGTACCCATCCAAAAAGTAAAATGGATTGTTTATGCGGTTTCAGGTGCCATGGCAGCAATAGGAGGGGTTTTGGTGACTTCCCGTTTAAATTCTGCACAACCCAATGCAGGCATCAATTATGAATTAGATGCTATTGCGGCCATTGTGATTGGTGGAACTTCCTTGTCGGGCGGACAAGGCTCGGTGAAAGGAACCATCATTGGAGCGATTTTAATTGGTGTGTTAAACAACGGATTAGTGCTATTAAACGTTTCACCATTTTGGCAACAAGTCGTAAAAGGTTTAGTGATTTTGTTAGCCGTGATTGTTGATAAAATGAATCAAAAAGCTAAATAAAATGGAAGATTTAATTTTAGCGATTGATCAAGGAACCAGCAGCACGAAAGCGCTGCTATTGAACGCAGACGCAAAGGTTGTGGGAGAAGGACTGGCTGACTTGGAAACGAGCTATTTCCCAAATGGTCATGTGGAACAAGATCCGTATGCCATTTTGAAAAGTGTTGAAGAAGCGGTGAAATCCTGTGTAAAAGGAATAGAAATTAATCGCATCAAATCTATCGGCATCAGTAATCAAAGGGAAACTTTTGTACTTTGGAATAAAGCAGGAGAACCTGTTTTTCCAGCTGTTGTTTGGGCGTGCAAAAGATCTACTCAAATTTGTGAAGAATTACAGCATCAAAACGAATGGATTCAATCAAAAACGGGCTTATTGATAGATCCGTATTTTTCGTGCACGAAAGTGTTGTGGATTATTCAAAATCATCCTGAAATCAAACAAGCCATTGAAAAAGGTGAGATTTATTTTGGAACAGTTGATAGCTGGATCTTATATCAATTAACAGATGGAAAATCGTACGCTTGTGATTTGACGAACGCCAGTAGGACACTCTTTTTTAATATTCATACGCTCGATTGGGACAAGGAAATCTTACACAAATGGGGATTGCAAAATTTGCACTTGCCTCAATTAAAACGATCGTCTGACGATTTTGGGAGTACGCAATTGTTTGGACTCTCAGAAAAACCCATTCCAGTAGGTGCAATGATTGGCGATTCGCATGCTTCTATGTTTGGTGAAACCTGTTTTGAGGAAGGAGATACCAAGATGACTTTAGGGACAGGCTGTTCGATGTTGATGAGTGTTGGGTCCCAACCCAAAAAATCGACTAATGGCTTATTGAGCACGATTGGCTGGTGCACTAAAGACCAAGTAGTGTATGCTTGGGAAGGAGCCATTGTGGCTTGTGGCTCGATGGTTGAATGGTTGAAAAATTCCTTGAAAATCATAGATAATGTCAAAGAAACTGCCTCAATTGCCGAATCGGTAAAATACGATTCAGGTGTATTTTTAATTCCAGCCTTTAGTGGATTAGGAGCACCCTTTTGGCAAATGGACCGAAAAGCCTCTTTTGTGGGCATGACTTTTGGCACCCAACCAGCGCATTTGGTAAAAGCAACTCTAGAAAGTATCGCTTTTCAAATTAAGGCCGTAATCGATGCCATGGAGTCCGACTTAGGAAGTCCCATTCAACAAATTGCCATGCATGGAGGATTGTCTAAAAACACTTTCGTTCAAGCATGTGTAAGCGAGTTGATTGAAGCGAAAATTGAATTACAAGATAACCCCAATATCTCTGCGCAAGGCGCGGCTTTTTTAGCCGGCCTACAAGCCGGCGTCTTTTCGGATTTATCCGAATTGAAACAAAAAATAAATACCCAAACCATCAAAAAACAAAACAAGCGTTCTGATTTACAAAAAGTCTATCAAGAATGGAAAAATATTATTCAAACTAACTCAATTTAAAAAATGAAGAAGTTATTGATCTTAGGAACCGCCTTATTCATAAGTTTTGGCCTATTTGCCAAAGGAAATTTACCTCGCACAATTATTACCACCGACGGGGAAATCGACGATGTGGACACTTTTATACGCATGCTTTTATACACCAATGAATTTAATGTAGAAGGTTTGGTGTATTCAAGCTCCATGTGGCATTACAAAGGAGACGGGAAAGGCACCAAATTCGAGTCGGAAATGGCCTCCACTAAAAAAATCTATGGAGTTCGCACCGATTTACGTTGGGCAGGCGTTACGTGGATTCAAGATTTGTTGGACCAATATGCAAAAGTTCATCCCAATTTATTATTGCACAGTAAGGCTTATCCAACTCCCGATTATTTACGTTCCTTAGTGAAAGTGGGAAACATCGATTTTGAAGGCGAAATGGAAAAAATAACGGAAGGGTCGGAATGGATCAAAAACAAATTGATGGACGAAACCGACAACGAGGAAATTTACTTGCAAGCTTGGGGAGGCACCAATACGATTGCGAGAGCCTTGAAATCGATCGAAGAAGAAAACAAAAATAAACCCAATTGGGCGGCGATTAAGTCGAGAATCTCTAAAAAATCAATTATTTACACCATTTTAGATCAAGATGCGACCTATAAAAAATACATTGGTGTTAATTGGCCAGAAATTCGAGTGTTTTATAACTTCAATCAATTCTGGTGCATGGCTTATCCATGGAAAAGAGATGTCCCGAAATCCTTCCAAAAATACTTTGAAGGCACCTTTATGGGTCCATTAATTAAAAACCACGGACCCCTATTACAGAAATATTATTCTTATGGTGATGGGCAAGTGCAAAAAGGAGATGATCAACCCGTTTTTGGGGAACATGTGCATGGAGATTTAAGTAAGGTTAAACCAGCAGGCTTATACAAACAATATGATTTTATTTCTGAAGGAGATACTCCAGCCTTTTTAAACCTAATGGATACCGGTTTAGACAACTACCGTAATCCATCTTATGGTGGATGGGGAGGTCGATTTGTGCAATCGAAAGAAAATCCATTACGCTATGAAGATGGAGATACTGCCGCCGACTTCAATCCAGAAACAGGCAAAATGGATAAAAACTATCCCCAAACTCGTTGGTTAGAAGCCATGCAATTAGACTTTTTAGCACGCGCTGAATGGTGTGTAAAATCCTACGAAGAGGCGAATCATGCCCCATGGATTACGGTAAAAGAAGGGACTAAGTTATGGGCTAATGCTGGAGAGAAAATCAATTTACACGTTTCTGCACAAGATAAAGACAAAGGCAATGTTGTACAATTCAAAGCATGGCCTTATGTAGAAGCAGGAGATGGAAAAGCTCAAGTGGTACTTGATGGAAGCATTGTAAAAGTGCAAATTCCAATGACAGCCAAAAAAGGAGATAAATACCATGTGATAGTTGAAGGGACCGACAATGGATCTCCGCAATTAACTCGTTATAGAAGAGTAGTAATTCAAATTATGTAAATAAGTATCAGCCCAAACCTATTTAACAGATGAAATTATATTTTAACTTAAAATCCTTATTAATTACTTGCTGTTTAATATTAGTCCTTGAAACAATTGAAGCTCAATCTACAAAAAAACGCGTCATTGTCTTGTCTGACATAGAGGCTGATCCTGATGATACACAATCTCTCATTCGTTTCTTACTTTACAGCAACCAATGGGATATTGAGGGATTGGTAGCTACTACTTCGATCCATCAAAAAAGCAGCGTTTTCCCGGAATCGATGCATAAGATCCTAAAAGCATACCAGAAAGTCCAACCCAATTTATTAGTACATGAAAAGGGCTATCCTTCTTATGAAAGTTTAAAAGCACTTGTCAAAAAAGGATTACCCGTATATGGCATGGAAGGGGTTGGAAAAGGAAAAGATTCAGAAGGATCGGAATGGATTGTACAGCAATTGATTAAAAAAGATGATCGTCCAATTTGGTTTAGCATCTGGGGAGGACCTAACACGTTGGCGCAGGCTTTATATAAAATCAAAGAAACCTACTCTGCACAAGAAGCTGCTAAAATCTATCAAAAAGTACGTATTTATACGATTTCTGACCAAGACGATTCGGGTCCGTGGATTCGCAAAACATTCCCAGATATATTCTTTGTGGTAACTCCGGGCTACAGTTATTCGTATGCCACATGGCTGGGCATGTCGACCAATGCTCCTGGTACAGATCGAGAATCGGTATCAAATAATTGGTTAGCTAAAAATATCCAACAAGGACATGGACCATTAGGTGCCTTATACCCAGATGTGGCTTATGGAATGGAAGGAGATACTCCCGCTTATTTAGGACTTATTGAAAATGGATTAAACAATGCTAATCATCCAAATATTGGCGGTTGGGGTGGTCGCTATGAATTATATTTGCCCACTTTAAGAGATTCTAATTCAGGAGCATTTAAAAGACCAAATTGGCCAAAAGATGAGCCTGAAACCAGAGCCATTTGGACGAATGCAGAAGATTCCTTACGCGGAAATGATAATCAATTTTACAAAAGTAATACTGCCACTATTTGGCGTTGGAGAACAGCTGTGCAAAATGACTTTGCTGCTAGAATCGATTGGACCACCAAAAAATTCAATGAAGTAAATCATGCACCTGTGGTAAAAACTACTCATCCAGATCAATTCACTGTCAAATCAGGAGAAGAATTTTTCTTAAATGCTGATGGTACGAGCGATCCCGATGGTGATTCGATGAGTTATTTGTGGTTTCAATACAAAGAAGCGGGCACTTATCCAGGCTATATCAGCACTAGGCCTTTTTCACCGAACTTGTACCGATTACCTATCACAGCGCCAGCTGTAGATAGTCCCAAAACCATTCATTTTATTTTACAAGTGACGGACAAGGGGAGTCCGGCTTTAACGAGATATAAGAGAATTGTGGTAACGGTAGTACCGAAATAGGACAAATAAAAAGCCCGGAAAAATTCCGGGCTTTTACATTAAACCTCATTTTAACCTATTTATAAAAAATCTCAAACCTATCTAAATTCATTACTTTGGTCCATGCACTTACAAAATCATTTACAAATTTTGATTTTGCATCATCTGAAGCATATACCTCTGCTAAAGCTCTCAACTCTGAATTAGAACCAAAAATTAAATCCGCGCGAGTTGCTAAGTATTTTACGGCATTCGATGTACGATCTCGACCCTCAAATGTTTCTTTAGTCTCATCTGTTGGTTTCCATGTGGTGTTCATGTCTAATAAATTCACAAAGAAATCATTTGTTAATTGATCTTTCTTTTCAGTAAAAATTCCGTGCTTTGAACCATTATAATTAGCATTTAAAGCTCTCATTCCGCCCACTAAAACCGTCATTTCCGGAGCTGTCAAGGTCAGCAATTGTGCTTTGTCAACTAACAATTCTTCTGTTGAAAGCTTGTAGGATGTTTTTAAGTAATTTCTAAAACCATCAGCCATCGGTTCTAAAACAGCGAAGGAAGCTGCATCTGTTTGTTCTTGTGAAGCATCCATTCTGCCCGGGGTAAAAGGAATTTTCACAGAATGGCCAGCGTTAGCTGCCGCTTTTTCAACAGCGGCAGAACCTCCAAGAACAATTAGGTCTGCAATTGAAACTTTCTTTGTTTTCGATTTTGCATTGAATTCTCCTTGAATTTTTTCATACACAGCTAACACTTTATTCAACTGAGTTGGGTTATTAACTTCCCAATTTCTTTGGGGCGCTAGGCGGATTCTTGCCCCATTTGCTCCTCCTCTTCTATCGGATCCTCGGTAAGTTGAGGCAGACGCCCATGCTGTACTTACCAATTCGCTAATGGATAGGCCGGAATTTAATATGGTTGATTTAAGTGTAGCAACATCCTTGTCATTGATTACCTCATGATTCAACGCAGGGATTGGGTCTTGCCACAATAAGTCTTCTTTCGGAGCTTCTGGACCTAAATAAGTTGTTTTAGGACCCATGTCGCGGTGCGTTAACTTGAACCAAGCCTTCGCAAAAGCTTTTGCATATTCTTCAGGATTATCTGCGAAGCGACGTGTAATTTTCTCGTACACAGGATCCATTTTTAGGGATAAATCCGTTGTCAACATTGTTGGAAGATGCTTCACATTTGGATCAAATGCATCTGGGATACTTGGTTTTGCATTTTTTGCTACCCATTGATTTGCACCAGCAGGACTCTTTGTCAATTCCCACTCGTTATTTAATAATATCTTTAAGAAACCTGATCCCCATTTAGTAGGAGTAGAAGTCCAAGTTACCTCTAAACCAGATGTGATAGCGTCTTTTCCTTTACCTGACTTATAAGTACTTTTCCAACCTAGGCCTTGTTCTTCAATAGGCGCTGCTTCTGGCTCAGGGCCTACATGTTTTGCTGGGCCTGCACCATGCGTTTTACCAAAAGTGTGACCACCTGCAATTAAAGCAACCGTTTCTTCATCATTCATACCCATACGTCCAAATGTCTCACGAATGTCTTTCGCTGCTAAAATTGGATCTGGATTTCCATTAGGTCCTTCTGGATTCACATAGATTAAACCCATTTGTACTGCTGCTAAAGGATTTTCTAATTTACGCCCCTCTGCATAACGTTTGTCATCTAACCATTTTCTTTCCTTGCCCCAATAAACATCAGTTTCTGGCTCCCACACATCTGTTCTACCACCAGCAAAACCGAAAGTTTTGAATCCCATGTTCTCAAGAGCAACATTTCCTGTTAAGACCATTAAGTCGGCCCAAGAAATTTTAGCCCCATACTTTTGTTTGATTGGCCACAACAAACGGCGCGCCTTGTCTAAGTTGGCATTATCTGGCCAACTATTCAAAGGAGCAAAACGCTGTTGTCCCGCTCGCGAACCCCCACGACCATCTCCAGTACGATACGTACCTGCACTGTGCCAAGCCATACGAATGAATAATGGACCATAGTTTCCGAAGTCGGCAGGCCACCAGTCTTGTGATGTAGTTAAAACCGAATTAATATCCTTTTTCAAGGCAGCGTAATCCAATCCTTTGAACGACTTCAAGTAATTAAAGTCTGCACCCATCGGATTTGACTTGTTTGAGTTTTGTCGAAGAATAGAAATATTTAATTGATTGGGCCACCAATCTTTGTTGGTAGTTGCTTCACTTTTTGAACTCATGCTAGCGCCATGAGGATTTCCTCCATGATGAGGATTATCTTGAGCCGAAAGGCAGAAAGATAAAAATAATCCACCTGCTAATATCCAATTTTTCATGTGCATTTTTGTTTGATGATGCACCGAAATTAACAGGTGGATTGATCCGGGTCAAATTGAAATAATCAATACTTGTATAGTTTTAAGCTATACATACTTTATTTATATAAAATTAAACTATTCAATATACCCTTAAATAATTTAAAACAATTTCTCTTGTGGAGGCTTAACACCAGCTAAACGGATGTAAACTGTAGTTTGTCCACGGTGATGTGTCTGGTGCTCAAAACACTTATTCAGGGCTGTCCCTTTTGTCATTTCAAAACGACCAAACATTTTAACAGTTTCCTTGAAAGATGCATCCGACATTTTCTTAATCCCCTCAATAACAAAATCATAACTTGCTAAGACTATTTTAGTCACATTTGCTTTCGACTGATCAGTTGATTTTTCAGCTTCGCCCATACCTAAAGGACTTTTCTCTCCTGTAGCTGCAGATGCAAAGGCATAATTTGCATCAGTGAAGTGTAACATTTGTTGTGCAAAAGAGCGCATTTCTGGAGTTGGTTTTAAATCATACTTGTTGTCTGGCATGACATCCAAGTACTCTTTTGTGTATTCTTTAGCTCTTTGCCATTCTTTAATCATTTCTTCTTTGCTTGTTTGTGCCAACATAACATTTGAGAATAAAAGGGTTGCAATAAAAATAAGTACTTTCTGGATCGTTTTCATATGTGTAATTTTTAAGTTTTTGTAAAGTTAAAGATCTTAATGTAATTTTGACGCTATTTTTACCCAACAATTTATGCACTTAAGTAGTCAAACAAAAAACAAAATCATTTTTGTATTAGGGGTTTTATCTGCCATTGGTCCATTATCAATCGACATGTACCTGCCGGCATTTAAAAACATTGCAGAAGTATTGCAGTGCACCCAAGTAGAAGTTGGCTACACTTTATCGAGTTTCTTTTTCGGAATTTGTTTAGGACAGCTAATTAACGGTCCCATGTTGGACCATTTTGGACGCAAAAAAGTATTATACATTGGTCTGGGCATTTATGTTTTAGCTTCCATTGGTTGTTCGATGAGCACCTCTGTAGACCAATTAATTATCTTACGATTTGTACAAGCCTTGGGCTCAAGTGTGGGTATGGTTGCACCTAATGCGGTGGTACGTGAGACCTTTGAAGAAAACGATCGTCCAAAAGTACTTTCCTTATTAATTTTAATATTAGGGGTTTCGCCTATCCTTGCTCCCACCATCGGAAGTATCATTTTAAGTTCTTTTAATTGGCCATATATCTTTATATTATTAGCCTTTATTATGTTTACAATGATCTTTTTAATCAAGGCATGGCTTCCGGAAAATCCAAATCAAGCCACAGGTGAAGAAAAAGAGGAATTTTCATTACAAAACATTGCAAATGGCTATTTAAATGCCTTTAAGGAAAAGACATT
>JACCDK010347017.1_pt1 | contig 25475 bp, 24 predicted proteins | sample 7445871 | NCBI WGS metagenome assembly JACCDK01 (sample SAMN15323436, study PRJNA562643) | freshwater metagenome | isolation source: river surface water | place: USA:Blue River Watershed | collected 2017-08-15 | reverse complement strand
GTTCGCCGTAACTATCTGCGAGCATGAACGCTGTGGCCATGGCAAAATCTTCCGGCGTCTGATAGTTGACAGCCTGTTGGTTTCTCTCGGTGTCGTGGTTTGATACGAATGAGATTGTCTTTTCGCTTGGTGAATGGCCTGCGAGTCGACTTTCTAGAGTGTCGAAAAGCGCAACCTTGTCCACGAACAGAGTCCTGAGATTCCGCATGTAGTCGAATTCCCAAACCATGCCACTACCGAAGTAATCTTCGGGTTGGATTGGCTCTCCTCCGCCACGAATAACTTCTTGCAAAACTTGGATACCTTCCGGCAACTGGTCAGTAATTGCCTTCAGATCCTCAGCGGCAATGTGCTTGGCCGCATCAATACGGAACCCGTCCACTCCCAGGCTGATCAGATCGTTGAGGTACGCAAGTATCGTGTTTTGAACCTCAGGAAGCGATTGGTTGAGATCGCTAAGCCCCAGGAGCTCACAATTCTGAACCTCGTCCTTGTTTGTGTAATCATAAATTTGTCCGCCACAGTCGTGGAACGACTGGGCTGAATAGAGGCCTGGGTATTCGTATTTAGAAAATTCTGTGCCGGCGAAACCAATTCCCGACTCCTGGGCAGCCATGTGATTAATCACTGCATCGGCAATAACTTTCACTCCAGCGTCACCGCAGGATTTATTCATGGCCTCAAATTGTTCTCTAGTGCCCAGGGCAGACTCAATCTTGTAACTCACTGGCTGGTAATGGATCCACCACTGGTCACCCTGGATGTGTTCTTGCGGGGGCGCCACCAACACCCAGTCAATTCCAGCCGGGCCAAGCACCTCCTTGCACTCTCGAGCAACGGAATCCCAGTTCCACATGAAAAGCTGCACGCCAACTTCCGAGTCCGGTGAATTTGAGTTTCCCAGACCTAGACCCGCGCAGCCACCTAGGGCGAGCAGGGATGCGGTGGCAAGTGCTGTTAACTTCAGTGATTTAGCCATGGCTCAATGCTAACCGCTAGGCTGTTTTGGGCCCTAGGACGGGCAAATTGCGCACCAATCAGGAGAAAAATGAGCAAAATCAAGGTAGTCGGAAAAGTTGTAGAGCTTGATGGCGACGAGATGACCCGAATCATCTGGAAGGACATCAAGGACAACCTGATCCTGCCCTTCTTAGATATCGATCTCGAGTACTACGACTTGGGTGTCGAGCACCGCGATGCCACTGACGACCAGGTAACCATTGATGCTGCAAATGCAATCAAGAAGCACGGTGTGGGCGTAAAGTGCGCAACTATCACTCCTGATGAAGCTCGCGTTACCGAATTCGGACTCAAGAAGATGTGGAAGAGCCCGAACGGAACCATTCGTAACATCCTTGACGGCGTAGTTTTCCGCGAGCCCATCATCATCTCAAACATCCCAAGATTGGTGCCGGGTTGGACTAAGCCAATCATTATCGGTCGTCACGCCCACGGCGACCAGTACAAGGCGACAGACTTTAAGGTTCCGGGCAAGGGCAAGGTGACTATTACCTGGACTCCTGCTGATGGCTCTGAAGCTCAGACCATGACCGTTGCCGAATACCCAGAGCACGGTGGTGTTGCTATGGGTATGTATAACTTCACTGACTCCATTAAGGACTTCGCACGCGCCAGCTTCAACTACGGACTGGCAAGAAACTACCCTGTCTATCTATCGACTAAGAACACAATTCTGAAGGCCTATGACGGTGCGTTCAAAGACGCTTTCGAAGAGGTTTTCGAAAATGAATACAAAGCAAAGTTTGATGCAGCTGGTCTCACTTATGAGCACCGACTAATCGACGACATGGTTGCTGCTTCCCTGAAGTGGGAGGGTGGATACGTCTGGGCATGTAAGAACTATGACGGCGACGTTCAGTCTGACACCGTCGCTCAAGGCTTTGGCTCACTGGGTCTTATGACATCAGTGCTAACCACTCCGGATGGCAAGACCGCTCTAGCAGAGGCTGCGCACGGAACTGTGACTCGTCACTACCGTCAATGGCAGCAAGGAAAGAAGACATCGACCAATCCGATTGCTTCTATATTTGCGTGGACCAGAGGACTGATGCACCGCGCAAAGCTGGACAACACCCCTGAGGTTGCGAAGTTTGCACAAACGCTCGAAGACGTAATCATCGAAACGGTCGAGGCCGGCCACATGACTAAGGATTTAGCAGCCTTGGTTGGAAAAGACCAGGCTTGGCAGTCAACCGAAGAGTTCATGGCGCAACTAGCCTCCAACCTTCGAGCAAAACTTGGCTAAAAAGTAACCTGTGGAAAACTCCCTGCAGAAAATTGCAGGGAGTTTTACTTTTTGCGCATGTCAAAAAAGATCTATGCGCTCATCACATCTCTAATGTTTTCCGCCGTTGCAATCTCTTTCCTGCCTCTTCCGTCCGTCGCGGATGATTGTCAGGGCTCACAGTGTCAGGTCACCTTCAACTTCACAGGTTCCGCACAAACCTGGCAAGTGCCAAGCGGTGCAAGCAACATCACTTTTGATATTCAAGGGGCATCCGGCGGAAGAGGCGGCGGTCTAGGAGGTCGGATCACTGGGACCTTGGTCGGCAATTTCTCGCAATTGCAAATCATGGTCGGAGGCGCAGGCCGAACCGGAATGCTGGCTGATGGTGGCTTCAATGGTGGCGGCCGGTCTGGAGGTAATCGCACCAACGAGGGCTCTGGCGGTGGCGCAAGCGATATCCGGACCAGTGGTTCTTTGGATTCAAGGCTCGTGGTCGCCGGTGGAGGCGGAGGTACCGGTGGTTACTCCGGTGGCCCCGGCGGCCACGGTGGTGCTGAGTCTGCCAACACAGGTCAAAGCGGACAGGGAGGCGGAGGCGGTGGAGGTTCACAATCCTCGGGCGGTCAACCTGGCTTCAATAACGGCGGGATGCTTGCCGCTACAGCAGGCTCTTTCGGGTTGGGAGGTAATGGCGGTACCAGTTGGAATGCCGGCGGTGGCGGCGGTGGCGGTGGCTGGTACGGCGGTGGGGGCGGAGGTTCCGATGATGACGACTGTTGCGCCGATGGTGGTGGTGGTGGAGGTGGGTCTTCCTACGCTGCATCAACAATGACCCGCAACATTGAGCACACCATTGGATATCGCTTCGGAGATGGCGTAGTGATTATTAGGTACGAATTAGTGCCCCAACTCGTCTTATTTCAAGGGGAGCAAATTGATAGCGATTCTGTTGTTTTTATTTTCGAGTACAGTCTGCAACCTCAAGGTCTAGAGGTGACTGACTTTACAGTTAGCGAATCGGGTTGTCAGATAAGCAATTTTGTATTGGCAGGAAATCGAGCAACAATCACTCTTGATCAATGCGAATCAAGTCCGCAACTCTCGCTTTCACCGGGTGCTTTCTCGGTCTTTTCAGCCGAACCGCAAGCTACCCTGTCGGCAACCGTTGCACTAGATCAAACTCCGCCACAAGTAAATTTCTCGGCATCTTTTAGCTCGCAATCCAACTTGGTGCTCACCGGTGAAGTTTTGGATGCTCTACAGAATTTGTCGACGGAATCTGTGACTGTCTCTGGTTGCCAAATCGTTGGCATTACTGCATCTCCAGCTTTGACGATTGGTCTATCGGATTGCGCCGAGGGCGAGGCGATTATCACGATTGCAAAGGCTGCGCTTTCGGATCAGTTTGGAAATGTTTCCGACACGATTTCACACGCCGTCGTTTTTGATTACTCTGCACCAGTTATCTTCTGGCAACGGCCATCGATTTCTGGAAGTGAGACTTTTGCACTCAGAGCTGTGCTGCAGAGCAATGAGCCATTTTCTTTGAGCAACAACGCGATTCAAGTATCTGGTTCAGCCTCCTCCTGCAGTCAGCTGGTAACAAATGAGATTCATCAATCAATCTTTGAGTTCCAGAGTTGTCCTGCTGGTGAGTTGGTCTTATCTGTGACGCCAGGTTCAATCACCGATAGCCTCGGGAACATAGGCCCTGCCTCCACAGTCTCACTGGCCGTTACTATGGCCGCACCCATGTTTCCGGCACCCCAGCAGCCAACTGAGCAAGCGCCTGGGCAGCCTGTCACTCCAGAGGTAGTAGTGACTGAGTCCGAATCGGTGCAAGAACCTGAAACGGAGAGCGAAGACGTTTCACCATCGCAGCAAATCGAAAACGAACCGCCGGTGCAAGGCTTCTCAGCCGGCCTTGCAGAAGAAGATTCTCCGCAAGCCCAAGAACTCTCACCTGTTGCACCGACTAGCGAAGTGGATTCTGATTCCGCATTCGAGGCACAACCAGTTTTTCTAGAAACAAAACAGGACAGTCAGCCTGAAAGTAAGTTTTGGCTTGGATTACTTGGGGTTGTGCTGGTACTGAGTCTCGGCGGCGTAGGAGCGCTTGTGTTGCGACTATCTGAAAATAATCGTTCGAGAACCGTCAAGTAATACTCGGTGTTCTGCAAACCATCTAACAGCTTGAGTAAGAGTCTTCGACTCAGCATCCTGGCCAATTGCTACCAATTGACCAACCGAGTCGGAGTGCTCCACTCTGGTTACGTTTTGTTCGATGATTGGGCCCTCGTCTAGATCTTCGGTGACGAAGTGTGCAGTAGCCCCGATTAGTTTTACACCTCGGGCATGTGCTTGAGCGTAAGGATTTGCACCCTTGAATCCAGGCAAGAAGCTGTGATGGATATTTATTATTCGACCCTCGAATTCCTTACAAAATTCGGGGGAGAGGATCTGCATGTATCGCGCGAGAACTATCAGTTCGATCTGTTCTTGGGCGATGAAGTCCCGAAGTCTTGACTCGAAATCCAGTTTGTCTCCAGGGGTTTTGATTGAGTGAGTTTCAAATGGAACGGAAAAGAAGCTCGCCATTTCAGCAAGGTCAGAATGGTTCCCCATTACAGCCGGGATCTCAATCGGAAGCTGCCCCGCCTTTTGCCTGAAGAGCAGGTCGTTCAGGCAGTGACCAGCCTTGGAAACTAGGACCAGGGTTCGCATGGGCCTACCCACAAAGTCCAGCTTCCAGTCCATCTTGTAGTTTTTGGCTAGGTGCTCAAGCTTCTTGGCAAACTCGTCACGGGTTATGGCTGCTTCGATTTGGAGCCTCATAAAAAATCGACCAGTGTCTTCCGATGTGAATTGCTGGCTTTCGGTGATGTTTCCACCAGCCTCAACAACGGCCCCAGAGATGGCATGGACAATGCCAGGTCGGTCAGGACAGACGAAGGTCAGGACCCAGTGCTCCAGTTCAGTCATGCGGACAATCCTATTCAGGACACTGTCCTAAGCCTGGTTCAAGGCTTGGTAAACTCCACCCATGTCCACTCAACCAGCAAGTTTTAGCGCCCCGCTATCCGAAATTGACCCAGAAATTGCTGCCGTTTTGCAGCAGGAGCTCGATCGTCAGCGTCACACTCTGGAAATGATCGCGAGTGAAAACTTTGTGTCTCGAGGTGTGCTCGAAGCGCAGGGTTCTGTCCTCACGAATAAGTACGCAGAGGGATATCCAGGAAAGCGTTACTACGGTGGTTGCGAAGCTGTTGATATCGCTGAAAATCTTGCACGTGACAGAGCGAAGCAGTTATTTGGAGCAGAACACGCAAACGTTCAGCCACACTCGGGAGCAACCGCAAACGCTGCAGTAATGATGGCGCTTGCAAATCCAGGAGATCGAATTCTTGGATTGAGCCTTGCTCACGGTGGCCACCTCACCCACGGAATGCGTTTGAACTTCTCGGGAAAAATGTACGAGGCCCACGCTTACGAACTAAATCCTGAAACTCACTTGATTGACATGGACATTGTTCGCCAACGTGCAATCGAAACCAAGCCTGCCGTTTTGATTGCTGGTTGGTCTGCATACTCTCGCCATTTAGATTTTGCCGCGTTTCGTGCGATTGCGGATGAAGTTGGTGCCAAGCTTTGGGTAGATATGGCGCACTTCGCGGGACTTGTAGCTACCGGCCTTTACCCAAGCCCTGTTCCTCACGCAGATGTTGTTTCAACTACAGTCCACAAAACCTTGGCCGGACCTCGCTCAGGTTTGATTCTCTGCAAGGAGGAGTGGGCAAAGAAGATTGACTCTGGAGTATTCCCCGGTCAACAGGGTGGACCATTGATGCACGTCATTGCAGCAAAGGCTGTCGCATTCAAGGCAGCTATGCAGCCTGACTTCAAGGACCGTCAACTAAGAACCATCGAGGGTGCTCGAATCATTGCCGATCGCCTAATGCAGCAGGATGCCAAGGATGCTGGTGTTTCAGTTCTAACCGGAGGAACAGATGTTCACTTGGTTCTGGTAGACCTTCGTAATTCCCAGATTGATGGCCAGACTGCCCAGGATCGACTTCACGAAGCGGGTGTGACAGTAAATAAGAACGCCGTGCCAAATGATCCACGTCCTCCTATGGTCACCTCTGGAGTGCGAATTGGATCTTCTGCTCTGGCAACTCGCGGTTTTGGAGCGACCGAATTCACCGAAGTTGCCGACATTATTGCGAACGCACTGAAGCCAGAATCTGACCTGCCTAGCTTGAAGGCTCGCGTGAAGAAACTCACTGAAGCTTTCCCGCTATACCAAGGCCTCGAGAACTGGTAGTTCGTTGACGGCTCAGTTGCTTGATGGTTTGGCAATCGCCAAACAGATCAAGGGCGAACTTGCTTCTGAGGTTCAGCAGTTAGCCAACCAAGGAATCAGTTGTGGCTTGGGCACCCTCTTAGTCGGTGATGATCCAGGATCGCACTCATATGTCGCAGGGAAACACCGTGACTGCGCGGAAGTTGGAATTCAGTCTGTCCGAATAGATTTGCCATCCAGCGCAACACGATCAGATGTTATTGCTGCGGTTCGAGAACTTAATGCGGCAAAAGAAGTTACCGGATTTATTGTTCAACTTCCTCTTCCCGGAAGTGTAAACGCCAATGAAATTCTTGAACTAATTGACCCAACCAAGGATGCTGATGGTTTGCACCCAGTCAATCTAGGTCGGTTGGTTATGAATGTTTCAGAGCCGATGACTTCTCCGCTACCTTGCACTCCCGCCGGCATTGTCGAACTGTTATCGCGCTACAAGATTGAAACCAGTGGAAAAAGCGTCGCCATTTTGGGCCGTGGACTAACTGTTGGGAGACCACTCGGTTTGCTTATGACCCGAAAGGGCATTGATGCCACAGTGACCACACTTCACTCCGCTTCAAAGAACATCCCGCAGGTGCTGTCAGGCGCAGACATTGTCGTTGCGGCAATCGGAAGACCGCACTTTGTAAAGCCAGAGTGGATTAAGCCAGGGGCGGCTGTTCTAGATGTTGGAATCACCAGAACCGAAGCTGGCCTTGTTGGTGATGTTGACCCCGTTGTTGGGGAAGTGGCTGGCTATCTCTCGCCCAACCCAGGTGGCGTAGGTCCCATGACTAGGGCCATGCTGCTCTCAAATGTAGTTCGGGCCGCTAAAACTTCGATCTAATCGCCCAGAGATCCGGGAACACCGGATTGAAAAGCGTCGAGGATAGATACCCAACTCCCGCAGAACCACCAGTTCCCATTTTTCTGCCGATGGTTCGCTCCACCATTTTTACGTGGCGGTAGCGCCATTCCTGAAGCCCCTCGTCAAGATCAACCATGGCTTCACCGATCATCGCCGCCTCGGGGTCTAACCGGTGAATTTCTACCAGGACTGCCTGCACCGCCTCATCCGGTGTCCAAGCTTTCGTCACATCCCTGTCCAGAACTTCTTGGGGTAAGGGCTGTCTGGAGTTGAAGTAGTGCAACGCCGAGTCCCAAACTGATCTGCGGCTCATCGCCTGCTCGACTCGAGAGCGAGCCGGCGAACCGGGGATTAGGTGCTCGGCCATACCCATCCCGCTGGATTTGTCAGCCTCGGCGCCTGCATTATCGCGGCGACCAAGTACTGCTTCCAATTCTCGGAATTGGGCTGATTGAAATCCGCTCGCGGAACTCAGACGACTGCGGAAAGAGTTGAATTGTAAGGGCGTCATGGTTTCCAAAATGTCTAACTGCGAAACGCAAGTTTTCATGATGGTGCGAACTCTGCCAAGCAGCGCCATTGACCTGTGAGAGTTTCCCGCTTCGAGTGCTACTTGCAGCGCACTTAACTCGTGGAGGATCTGCTTGAACCAAAGTTCATAAACCTGGTGAATAGTTATGAAAAGCAGTTCGTCATGCTCGGGTCCATCGCTGAGAGGCTGCTGCAGTTTTAGTAGCTCATCTACTTTTAGGTATGAGATGTAGGTTACGTGTTTGTCATGCGTCATTAGGTGACTCGATTTCCATCCATGCTTACTTTTTTGTATTCACCAGATTCGACTAATTTCCTCAGCCGTTCAAATCCATCCCAGACCTCGCAGTACGAGGTCGGAAGTGGAGAAATTGCTAGTCGAATCGCATTTGGTTCGCGGTAGTCCGGAATAACATTTGACAGTTTTCTTAGAGCCAGGGCTATTTGCTTGGCATCCTGGTGAATCAAAATTACGTGACCCCCGCGTTTCTCCCAATCTCGAGGCGTGCCAAGCTCGAAACCCAGGGGCTTCAGCCAGGCATCGAATAGCTCAATCATTAGTTGGGTTCCAGTGGCTGCTTTCTGTTCAATCTTTTCGATGCCTGCTCGCTGAATCATTTCGAATGAAACTTCGACTCCACGAATTCCGATGATTGATGGGCTTGCGATTTGGAACCTTCGAATAGTGTTAGCCGGTTCAAAGAATGGCCCCATTTCAAACTGCTTTTCCTGAGCGAACCAGCCTTGGATAGGCACCCGCAACTGAGTTTGTAGTTCTTTCCTAACAAATAACCAGCCGGGTGAGCCTGGTCCTGAGTTGCCATATTTATATGTGCAGCCAATAGCCAGATCCACGCCATTTTTATCAAAGTCAAGCTGTATTGAACCGATTGCGTGTGAGCAGTCCCACACAACTAAGCCACCGTATTTTCGAACTAGTTTGGTTATTCCTGCAATGTCTGGTCGAGCTCCAGATCGGTAATGAATGGCCTGCAGGGTAACGAGCGCGACATCTTCGCTGAGGTAGCGTTCCAGCTCAACCGGCGATATTAATTCGTTCTCCGCATTTATTTCCACAGCTCCCGGACCACCTTGACCATCGTTGTTCAGGGTGATGAGTTTCAAACCCAACTGGTCTGCTATTCCGGAGAGTATGAACCTGTCCGTTGGAAAGTTTGAAGAGTCAATAATGACTGTTTTTCGCCCTGGCCTTGCATTTATCGCTGCCATGCAGAGTTGATAGAAATTCACCGAGGTGGTGTCACAAACCAAAGTTTGCCCTGGACCTGTTCCAAGCGCGGAACTAGCCAGCAAGTCCCCAGCTGGTTGAGCTTGATCTATCCAGTGCGACCAGCCGTCAACAAGTTCAGAGCCCCACTCTTCAGTGAGGAAGCTGTTGATGCGCTCGATGCTCCTAAGTGGCAAGCGACCGAGAGAATTTCCGTCTAAATAACAAAGATTTGGGTCTGAAACGTAGAACTCGGACCTAAAAGCTGCCAGTGGGTCGGCGGCATCTAGCGCTTCTGCGGTGCTTCGTTGCGTCGCCGAGCCTGGCAATAAAACCTGACTCATGGTTTCCAGCCTAGGGGCTAAACAAGCAATTGATGTTTTGCTAGTTCTGCGTAAAGAGGCGTGCTCTTCACTAGTTCCGAATGGGTCCCGACTCCAATGAGTTGGCCTCTCTCGAGAACCATAATCTGGTCACAATCCACCACGGTCGAGAGTCGGTGGGCAATAATCACAACCGTTCGGTTGGCAGCAACCGCATCCAAAGCCTGACGCATTCTCTGCTCGTTAGGCCCATCCAGCGCCGAAGTTGACTCGTCCAACAAAAGAATTGGGGGAGCAGCTAATAGCGCTCGAGCGATGGCCAGCCGCTGCCTTTCACCACCAGAGAGCATGATGCCATTTTCACCAACCTCGGCGTCAAGAGCTTTTTCATCTCGCTGAAGAACATCTAGCAGATTCACTTGCTCCAAAACTGCAACGAGTTCCTGATCGGAGGCATCACCCTTACCCAGTAACAGGTTTTCACGGATTGATCCGGCTAAGACTGGGGCATCCTGCTCGACATAGCCAATTTGCTCGCGCAAGGATGCTCTGCTGAACTCAGTTACTGGTTGGCCCTCGAGCAGGATTTGTCCTTCGGTTGGTTCATAGAACCTTTCTATTAACGAAAAGATTGTTGACTTGCCGGCACCCGATGGACCGACAAGAGCAACTCGGGAACCTTTGGCAATTTTGAAACTCACGTGGTTCAAGATTTGGTTTGGTTTTTCACCTTCGTCTGCCTCGTAGTGAAAAGAAACCTTTTTGAATTCAAGCGCAAACTTACCCCTGGTGGTTCTGTGGGTGGTAACTCCCGCTACTTCCTCTTGAGGAAGAACCATAATTTCTTCAATGCGAGCAAGTGCTCCGAGTGCGCTCATAACAGAGTTGTATGCGCCAAAAGCAGAAATCAACGGGCCAATCATGAAGAACAGCAGAATCACAAATGTGACGAGGGACGAAATGGAAGTCTCACCTGTTGCTACTCGGTAGCCACCGAAACCTAAGACAACGATGAATGCTGTGTTGAAGGCAATTTGGGCAATGGGAGAGACGGCAGCGGCCAACTTGGCAATTTTTGTTCCTTGCTCATAGGCCTTGGTAGCGTCTTCGTAGATAGCCTTAGTCTCGCGCTCTTCTGCTCTTGAAGCTTTGATAGTTCTTATTGCTCCAAGTGCGCGCTCTACGGATGCGGACATAGCACCGACTCGCTCTTGAGCTTTAGTGGTTGCAGCCCTGATTTTTCTTCCTGTCGTAGCAATTGCAAAGATTGCAACAAAGACCACCAAAAGGGTCGACCCCAGAAGTGTTGGGTCAATAAAGGCCATCGCAATAACTGCCCCCAAGAACTGCAGCAGACCACCTACTGCATCAACTAGTCCTTGGGTAAGTACCGCTCTCAATAGCGTGGAGTCTGAGCCCACTCTCGAGACCAAATCACCAATTCTTCTTTTGTCATACTCGGTTACTGGCAGGCGTAATAAACGTGCGACCAGAGCCTTTCGGGTGGTCAGAACCACACCTTCTCCGGTTTTGTATAGCAGGTAATACTGAAATCCGTTCACCAGTGCGGCAATCATGATTAGAACAACAATTGCGATTACCAGAGCAGTCATTTCCGTTTGCTGCTCAACTGCTTGAATTACCTGACCCATGAGTAGCGGTTGCGCCAGCGCGAGGGCGGAAGAAATCACCGAGAGAATGACGGCCAGAATTAGTGCTGGTTTGTGTTCGCGAAGATAAGGGGCGAGATCCATAGGCTTCGCCCTTGGACCTTTGTACTGCCTGCTCTTTGGATCATTCGCAGGATCTTGATAATTACTCAAGGCAACCAGTTTTCTTGAAATTGAGGATTCGGCTCTTGGCCCTTCGCATCCATCCTAGGCTTCGCTGCTAGTCTGGAGGGCTGTCTTGTCTAAGGGCCACTAGGAGAACAATTGGTTCGCACCAAAGCTTCCAACCGCGAGGTTGTGATTTCGGCTAAGAATCTACGAAAGCAGTACAAAGACTTCGTCGCAGTCGACGGAATTGACTTTGAGGTCTACCGCGGAGAGGCTTTCGGACTTTTGGGTCCAAATGGAGCTGGTAAATCCACGACCATGAAGATGATCTCCTCGGTTTCTCAGCGCAGCTCCGGAGACTTGGCAATATTGGGCAAGGAGCCAAATACTCAAGGTCCAGAGATACGCGCTCACCTCGGGGTAGTTCCGCAGAAGGACATGCTTGACCGTGAACTCACCGCGTGGGAGAACCTGTTTACCTATGGCCGTTACTTCGGCTTGAGCAGGGCGTGGCTCAAAAACAAGATTGAAGAGCTTTTGGATTTTGCTCAATTGCAAGAGAAGCGCAAAGAAAAAGTTGAAGGACTCTCGGGGGGAATGCAACGGCGACTCGCAATTGCTCGAGGGCTAATTAATGAGCCAGAGATTGTTTTGCTAGACGAACCAACCACGGGCTTAGACCCGCAAGCTAGACACATTCTCTGGGACCGCCTTTTCCGTTTAAAGGAAGAGGGCGTGACGCTGGTAATCACAACTCACTACATGGACGAAGCGGAGCAATTATGCGATCGCTTGGTTGTGATGGACAAAGGGAAGATTATGGCGGAGGGTTCTCCGGCCGAACTTATAAAGAAGTACTCATCAAAAGAGGTAGTTGAGCTTCGATTCGGAACTGATAAAAACGAGGAAGCAGCAAAAGCCCTCAAGGGCTTTGGAGATCGACTCGAGGTCCTGCCAGATCGAATCTTGATTTACTCGAAAAATGGTGAAGAGCTGCTAGCCAAAGTTATCGACAAGGGCTTGCACCCAATTACCTCATTAGTCAGAAGATCTTCGCTGGAGGATGTCTTCCTTAGACTCACCGGAAGAAGTCTGGTCGAGTAAATGGCGGAACAATTCGCTAAGCGAGCGGTGGATGATGAAAAGGCAATTCGCTTTGGTGCCCTAAGAGTTGCCGAGTATCGATTTTTTTCAATGATCAAGTGGATGGGCTCAGTTATCGCCTACGGTCTTGGAAACCCGATTCTGTATTTGGTTTCTGTCGGCCTTGGAATTGGGGCTTTAGTAGATGCCGGAAACCCTGATGCTGCGCTGGGGGGAGTCAGCTACCTGCAATTTGTTGCACCTGCTCTGCTAGCCTCGGCCGCAATCCAGGGTGTGATGGATGAGGTTACGTTCCCGACGATGGATGGTTTTGTTTGGGACAAACTCTTCTTCGCCATAAATGCCACCAGCGTTTCGGCCAGGCAAATAGCCGATGGCGTCATGATTGTTGCGCTTGGTCGCGGACTCTTCACGGTGGTCATGTATGTTGCAGTGCTGTTGGCGTTCGGCGCAATACCCTGGGCGAGTGTCCTGCCTTTAGTTTTTACCTCCATGCTCGCGGGATGGGGAATGGCATCAGTAATGCTCGCCATCACAGCTCGCTTAGAAAACGACGAGGGCTACTTTGCGATTATCGGCCGCTTCGTAATTGCACCAATGTTTCTGTTTTCTGGAACTTTTTATCCGCTCGAGCTTATGCCGATTTATTTGCAGCCGATCGGTTGGATATCACCGCTTTGGCACGCGACTCAACTGGGAAGAGCTTTGAGCTATGGAATGCCACTCGAGCTCTGGCTAGGCGTTGTCCACGTGCTTTTCTTGGCCGTCCTCGGCGTATTGGGCATGAGGTTCACCTACCCAAAGTTTGAAGAGAGGCTGAGCCGGTGATTACCAACGCAATTATTGACTCAGCCATTTCAATTGCTGAGCGCAGAGCGAAGCGAGCAGGCTCCTCTATTTACGCTGGAAGACCACTCACACTTATCGAGCGCGGACTCTTTGCCGCTAAGTCCTCAAACTGGCTTGTGATTGTTTCCGGGTTCGTAGAGCCAGTTCTGTACTTACTTTCATTTGGTTTCGGTATTGGGCAACTTATCGGGGATATGCAGGATGGAAACGGAAACCCCGTTTCATATGCGGCATTTATTGCGCCAGCGCTTTTGGCAACCTCTGCCATGAACGGAGCGATTTACGATTCGACCTGGAATGTGTTTTTCAAAATGCATTTTGGAAAGATTTACCAAGTAATGCTCTCCAGTTCCATGGGGCCTTTGGATGTGGCGCTAGGAGAGATTATTTGGGCCTTGCTTCGCGGTTTTGTTTATGCCCTTGGATTCATGGCGATAGTAACGCCGCTTGGGCTAGTGACGAACTGGTGGGGATTGCTTGCGATTCCAGCTGCCATGCTGATTGCCTTCGGGTTTGCCTCGCTTGGCATGGCCGTCACCTCGTACATGAAGAATTTTCAGCAAATGAACTGGGTGAACTTCTTTTTGTTGCCGATGTTCTTGTTTTCGGGAACGTTCTTTCCGGTGAGCTTTTACCCGGACTGGATTCAAAGCATCGTGATGGCGTTGCCGCTATGGCAGGGGGTTGAGATGGTGAGATCACTAATGCTTGGGATAGTCGATCTGGCGCTCTTGGGGCATGTCGCATACTTCCTACTAATGATTATCGGAGGGTTGATTTTCACAACCCTCCGACTCAAAGCACTATTTATGCGTTGATTACCAGAACACCGCCAAGACCACGTTCAGAAGAGTTAGCCCTCCGATAGCGCCAAATAGGCCGGTCTTCACAGATTCCTTTTTCCGGTTCTGCATCACCAAGATCACAATTACAGTCACAACGATTGTTTTGACAGCGACCTTCATGTTGTTTAGTTCATGGCCTTCCATCATGCTGCCGAGCCATTCGTGAAGTCCCACAAGCACTAGACCCGTTATCAGCATGGTCCATGCGCCATGAACCATGGCTGGGATGATTTTTGCCGTTCCAGTCTTAAGCGATTTCATCTGCACCAGGAATCCTCCTAGTAAAGATGCGAGACCAATGAAGTGCAGCACCACAAAGGCGTTGATGATTTGTTCGATTGTTGCTTCCAAGAAAACCTCCAGTTGGATTTTCTTAAAGCCTAACCAATCAAATTGAGCATGTGCAGAGCTGCCTGCACCGCTTCTTTACCCTTGTCTTCCTTTGAACCTGGGAGCCCGGCTCTATCCAGAGCTTGCTGAATAGTGTCGACCGTGAGGAGTCCAAAACCGATTGGAATTGAAGTCTCTAGTTGCAGACTAGTTAGTCCGTCAGTAGCAGCTTTGCACACGTAATCAAAATGTGGCGTCTCTCCGCGAATTACAACTCCAAGTGCGATGACGGCATCTGCACCTGATTCGATTGCGTTTTTTGCAGCAAGGGGTAATTCGAATGCGCCGGGGATCTGAAGAAAATGCATGTCTTCGCAACCGGCTGCAAGAAGTTCCTTCTTAGCACCACCGACGAGTCCATCTATTACTTGAGTGTGCCAACTGGTGTGGACTACGAATACTTTTTTTCCAACTCCAGAAACACTAAGTTCTGGTGCTCCTAAACCGCTCACTAGCTAAGGTTAGTAGGAAGAGCGTGGCCCATGCGAGCGCGCTTTACTTCCAAATAACCCTTGTTCTCTTCGGCGATTCCAACAATCAGTGGAACGGTCTCAGTTACCGCGATTCCGGCGTGCTCAAGGAAGTTACGTTTCGCTGGGTTGTTGCTCAAAAGTCTTACTGATTCGATTCCGAGATCGCGCAGAATGGCAACTGCCGCTCCATACTCGCGGGCCTCACTTGGAAGACCAAGCGCCAGGTTGGCGTCAACGGTGTCCAAGCCCTGGTCCTGAAGTGAATAGGCCTTTAGCTTGTTTAGAAGTCCAATACCGCGGCCCTCTTGGCCACGCAGGTAAATTACGACTCCGCCGTCTTCATTCTTCTGAATCTCTTCCAGGGCGGCATCCAGCTGAGGGCCGCACTCGCACTTTAGGGACCCAAAAGCCTCTCCGGTGATGCACTCGGAGTGCATGCGGATTAGGGCGTTCTTAGAGCTTGGGTTACCGGCGATAATCGCGACGTGGTCAGCCGTGGTGCGGGTGTCGTAGTATCCGCGAACCCTGAAGGTGCCATGGACGGTAGGCAGAACGGCCTCGGCTTCAAACTTGATCCGGTTGGCCGCATCGAAGCGCTCAGCGCCCTTTTTGGCCAAATGGTCCTTTAGGTGCGAAATGGTTGTCATAGGTAAGTCAAACAACGAAGCCAGCCCAAATAATTCCGGTTTCCGCATCATTGTTCCGTCGTCATTGACCAATTCGGCCATTAGACCCACTGTTTGCAGGCCTGCCAGGTGCATAAGCTCCACGGCCGCCTCGGTATGGCCCGGACGCTCCATAATCCCGCCAGAACGGGCTCTTAGGGGCACCACGTGCCCTGGACGGATCAGCGAGGCAGGGGTGGAGGTCGGATCAGCCAAGACCCTGGCGGTAAGGGCCCGCTCGCTGGCTGAAATACCCGTTGAGGTGCGGCTGGCTGCGTCCACGGTCACCGTGTAGGCGGTTTGGTGGGGATCTTTGTTGTCCTGCCACATCAGAGGCAGGTGCAGGTCATTGGCCCGGGCCTCATCCATGGGGGCACAAAGGAACCCAGAGGAATACCTAATCATCCAGGCAACCCATTCCGGGGTCGCAAGTTCCGCGGAGAGAATGGCATCGCCTTCGTTCTCGCGGCCCTCATCGTCCGAGACAATCACGGGCTTGCCGGCTCGAAGGGCCTCCAGGACCTCTTCGATCGGGCTGTAGGAGTCTTTCAAGCTCTGGCCTCCAGAAGTCTCTCGATGTGCTTGGCCATTACGTCCACTTCGATATTTACCTGGTCACCGGTGTTCTTGTAGCCAAGGGTGGTGACTCGAAGCGTCTCGGGGATCAGGCTCAAACCAATCACGTTGTCATTGATTTCGTTTACTGTGAGCGAGATGCCGTCAAAAGTGATTGAGCCCTTGAGCACGACATACTTCATCAACTCCTTTGGAACCGAGATGCGAACCCAATCCCAGTTATCACTTTTCTCCCTGGAAACAAATTCCCCGACTCCGTCGACGTGACCCAGTACAACGTGGCCACCAAATCTTGTTGCTGCGGTCATGGCTCGTTCTAGATTGACGACATCACCAACCTTTGCGGTGCCAAGGCTCGAGAGTCGAAGTGTCTCGTGCATAACGTCTGCAGTAAAACTGTCTTCGGTAATTTCAATTGCGGTCAAACATGTTCCACTGACTGCGATTGAGTCACCTCGATGCAAGTCGCTAACAATTAGCTTTCCCTGGATGGTGAAACGAGCGGCATCTTTCTGCTGTTCGATTGCAGTGATTTTTCCAAGCTCTTCGATGATTCCGGTGAACATCATTTACCGCCTAACTTTGCTCTAATGAACAAATCTTTTCCTAGTTGTTTGGTCTCATAAATTTCTAGTTGTATAGCCTGTGAAATATTTGCAATTTGTAAATATCCAATTGCAGTTCTGGTGCCACCGAGCAGCATGGGTGCGAGATAAATGAGTAGCTCGTCGACCAAACCTGCAGCAATAAAGCTGCTGGCTACTTTTGGCCCACCCTCCACAAAAACGTGTTTGATTCCAAGTTTCCAGAGGCTCTCAAGAGCACCGTTTAGATCTCTAGTGCTTAGCTGAATAGTTTTAGCCGCATCGTTGAAAATGCGGTGCCTATCGTCAATCTTGCTTTCGCCGAGTATCACTCGCAGGGGTTGAGTTTCATAAAGGGTGCCATCTGCTTTAATGGCAGTGAGTTCTGGGTCATCTGCCAAAACGGTTGAGGTGCCAACCAAAATTGCATCCGCTTGCGATCTTCTGAGGTGTACATCGGACCGGGATTCTTCTCCGCTGATCCATTTACTGGAACCGTCATCGGCAGCAGCGCGACCGTCCAGAGAGCTAGCCCACTTCACAGTTACGAACGGGCGCTGTAGTCGATTAGCCGTCAGCCAAACTCTCGCCTGAGAATCTGCTTCGGCCGCCATGAAGCCACCGATAACTTCTACGCCCGCCGCCGTCAGTGTTGCGGAGCCATTTCCAGATTCATTTCCTGGGTCGCTAGAAGCAAAAACTACTTTGCTAATTCCAGCGGCTATCAGGGCCTGCGCACACGGTCCAGTTTTCCCAGTGTGGTTGCAGGGCTCTAGCGTGACTACGGCTGTGTAACCGGCGGGAAGCTTTTCGCCAAAGCCCGCTTTTTCACGGAGGGCCTTCAATGCCATAACCTCTGCGTGGTCAGTTCCCGAACCTAAGTGGAAGCCCTCGGCGGCAATTTCTCCGGCCGGGTCCAGAATGACGCAACCAACTTGCGGGTTCACGCCCTGGTAAGGACCTCTAAGCGCAATGTCCAAGGCGCGCTTCATCGCGCTTTGGTAGCGGTCTAGGTTTTCCATTTATCCTCCGGGCATGCGACACAGCACCGCGAGGACGCGAAAATTAGGGACGTCAAGCGTCCCCGTTCTTCTCCCATCCGGACTTTAACCGTCGGTTCCGGAATTTCACCGAATCAACCGCCTGGAGCTCAACTGCTGGCTGCAGAATTTCCAGTCGGGTCGTGGACTATCACCACCGGTTCAGATTTTCACTGACCCCGAAGAACTGTGTTCACTTAGAACAATACTCTTTCCGGGCTGTAAATTCCCTGCCGGTTCTAGGGACGAGGAATAAAGCCGATTCGGTCGTAGACCTTTGCCAGGGTTTGCTCTGCAAGCTCATTGGCTTTTTGGGCACCCTTAGCGAGCAGGCGGTCTAATTCCGCAGCGTCGGACATTAGTTCCTCGGCGCGCTTTCTGATTGGTTCTAATGTGCCAACCACAACTTCGGCCAGTTCAGATTTAAGGGTGCCGTAACCGGCCCCAGAGTATTTCTGTTCAAGATTCGAGATTGAATCGCCAGTGATAGCCGAATAAATTCCAAGAAGGTTTGAAACCCCTGGCTTTGCATCTCGATCGAATCTGACTTCACCATCGAGATCGGTCACTGCGCTCTTTATCTTTTTGGCGATGGCACTTGAATCGTCCATAAGGTTAATTAGTCCCTTTGGATCCTGCGCCGACTTGCTCATCTTGGAAGTTGGCTCCTGCAAGTCATAAATCTTTGCGGTCTCTTTCAGGATGTGTGCTTCGGGAATGACGAAGGTATCTCCGAAGCGAGAATTGAATCGCATTGCGAGATCGCGCGTGAGTTCCAAATGCTGTCTTTGGTCTTCTCCAACTGGAACAGATTTTGGTTGGTATAGCAGGATGTCTGCGGCCTGCAAGATTGGGTAAGTAAAAAGTCCCACCGAAGCGTTGTCCGCGCCACCTTTTTGGGTCTTGTCCTTGTACTGCGTCATTCTCGATGCTTCACCAAATCCGGTAATGCAATTGAGCACCCAAGCTAGTTGAGCATGAGCTGGCACATGTGATTGAACAAAGAGCGCGGATACTTCGGGATTGATTCCAGCTGCTATGTATTGCGCAGCGGTTCTGCGCGTGTTTTCGCGAAGCTGTTTTGGATCCTGCGGAACCGTGATTGCATGCAGGTCAACAATTACGTAATAAGCGGAGTAATCCGCCTGCATCTTTACCCACTGAGTGAGCGCACCTAAATAATTACCTAGGTGCAGGGAACTTGCAGAGGGCTGCATTCCGGAGAGCAAGTTTGGCTTGGTCATCTAAATCCTCATTCTTACAACTTGTAGTCAACCAGAACCGGAGAGTGATCGGTCCAACGCGAGTCATAACTCTCCGCCCGATCCACTCGATAATTTGATGCCAACTTGGCAAGCGCGGGGGTGGCTAGCTGGTAGTCGATGCGCCAACCCGCATCGGTGTCGAAAGCCTTGCCTCTAAATGACCACCAGGTATAGGGGCCTGGAACTCCAGGGTGAGCGGCCCTGCCGATATCTACCCAGCCCTGTTTTGCAAAGTCATCGAAGTAGGCGCGCTCTTCGGGTAGGAAACCTGCATTTTTTAGGTTCCCCTTCCAATTTTTGATATCTAGCTCAGTGTGTCCAACGTTTAGGTCCCCCACAACCACCGCTAAGCGATCTGCCTTGGAGAGCTCCCTCATGCGATCACGCATGGCTTCTAAGAACTTGTACTTCTCCACCTGTTTTGGAGTGTCCACTTCACCGGAGTGCACATAGCAACTAACGATTGTGAGAAGACCTTTACCTGTCTCATAATCGGCTTCAAGCCATCTACCTGCCGAATCAAATTCATCCGGACCAAAATTGGTTCGGTGTGCGACAGCTTCTTGCCTGGAGAGAATGGCAACTCCAGCTCTGCCCTTCGCACTGGCCTCGTGCTCGAGAACGTGCCACTTGAAATTTTGCGAGAGTGGACCATCTCCAGTTGTTAGTGCGTAAACATCCGATGTTCCCGCGCGCACCTCTTGAAGTGCTAAAAAATCAGGCCTTGCTTTTTCAAGCCACTGCGCCATGCCATTTTTTGCGGCAGCGCGAATCCCGTTCACGTTGACGGTCGCAATGGTCTTTGGCATGCCTATGAGTTTAGGTCAGGACTAAAGACTGAGAACCAGGTCCTCGCCGACAACTTCAATGGTTAGCTTTCCAAGTGCCGACTTTGCAGGTCCAGCAAGCACCATTCCTGAATCGAGTGCGTAGCGTGCACCGTGGCAACCGCAAGCAATCTCGTTGTCAATAATCCCATTTACTATGCATCCGGCATGAGTGCACGTCGCATCGAAGGCTTTATATTCACCCGCCTTTGGTTGGGTAACCAAGATTGTTAGATCATCGACAGAAAACTTGGTTCCGCCACCAACCGGCACATCCGAAGTTTTTCCGATCACGAGATTCGAGCCCTGCGGTTCGGCGGTTTTAGTTTCTACGGTGGCACTTGGCGGGGTAGTCGCTGCAAGCTGAGGTTCGCTCGCGCATGCTGCGAGTGAAACGGTTGCGGCAGATGCTCCGAGGGCAGTAAGTGCGGTTCTTCTATTGAGGTTTATGGCAGCCATGAAAAAGCTAACCAAAAAACCGGGCTAAGGCTTTCCGCGAAGGATTGCCTGCTTTACCTCAGCAATAGCCTTGGTGACCTCAATGCCTCTAGGGCATGCCTCGGTGCAGTTAAAGGTGGTTCGGCAGCGCCAGACGCCCTCTTTGTCATTCAAGATGTCGATACGAACCTGAGCACCCTCGTCACGTGAGTCGAAGATGAAGCGGTGAGCATTCACGATCGCTGCCGGTCCGAAGTACTGGCCATCGGTCCAGAAAACTGGGCAAGAGGTCGTGCAGGCAGCGCAGAGGATGCACTTGGTGGTGTCGTCGTAACGAGCGCGATCCTCTGGGCTCTGAAGTCTTTCCTTGGCCGGCTTGTCGCTGGCGATTAGGAATGGGTTGATGTCCTTGTATGCCTGGTAGAAGGGGTTCATGTCGACAATCAAGTCCTTCTCGACTGGAAGACCCTTGATTGGTTCGATGTAAATCGGTTGGGTGATGTCTAGGTCTTTGATCAGGGTCTTGCAGGCGAGACGGTTTCTACCGTTGATTCGCATTGCGTCCGAGCCACAAACACCGTGAGCACAGGAGCGACGGAAAGTTAGTGAACCGTCAATTTCCCACTTGATTTTGTGCAGGGCATCGAGCACTCGGTCAGTGCCGTACATCTCGACGTCATAGTCGACCCACTTCGGCTCTTGATCAACCTCTGGATCGAACCTTCTGACAAAGAGTGTGACGGTGAAGGAAGCTACTTCAGCGATTGGCTGTGCTGCGCTCATTAGTACTTTCTCTCCATTGGCTTGTAGTTAGTAATTACAACTGGCTTCCAGTCAATCTTGACGTTTGTCTTGGTCGAACGGTTTGGCTTTTCAGTCTTATATGCCATCGAGTGAACCAGGTAGTTTTTGTCATCGCGGTCTGGATAGTCTTCGCGAAGGTGAGCACCGCGAGATTCGCGGCGCTCGCGACAAGCAACCACGGTTACTTCGGCAAGATCAAGCAGGAATCCAAGTTCGATTGCCTCTAGCAAATCGGTATTGAATCGCTTTCCTTGATCCTGGATTGAAATCTTTTCGTAGCGAGCACGAAGTTCTTCAATTTTCTCCAGAGCCTCATCGAGAGACTCTTCGGTTCTGAACACCTGTGCGTTCTTATCCATGGTCTCTTGCAGCTCCTTGCGAATCGCCGCAACTTTTTCTTTGCCCTTTGCACTTCGGATCTTTTTAATCATTTGAACTACTTCAAGTTCAGCATCTTCCGGAAGCGGAGTCTGCTCGGCATCCTTGACGTATTCCACGGCATAGCGTCCGGCACGCTTACCAAACACGTTGATGTCTAGAAGTGAGTTTGTTCCAAGACGGTTGGCTCCGTGAACCGAAACACAAGCACATTCTCCAGCCGCATACAAGCCAGGAATCACGGTGTCGTTGTCCGCAAGTACCTCTGCCTTGATGTTGGTTGGAATTCCACCCATCGCGTAGTGAGCGGTTGGGAATACTGGCACCGGTTCGGTGTAGGGCTCGACACCCAGGTAGGTTCTTGCGAACTCTGTGATGTCTGGAAGCTTTGCATCAATCACCGCAGGCTCTAGGTGAGTTAGGTCGAGGTATACGTAGTCTTTGTTTGGACCGGCACCTCTTCCCTCCCTTACCTCATTGGCCATGGCACGAGCCACCATGTCACGCGGTGCTAGGTCTTTGATGGTTGGCGCGTAGCGCTCCATGAATCTCTCACCGGAAGCATTTCTTAGAATTCCACCCTCACCGCGGGCCGCCTCAGAGAGCAAGATTCCAAGGCCTGCCAGACCGGTTGGGTGGAACTGGTAAAACTCCATGTCCTCTAGAGGAATGCCACGACGGTAGGCAATTCCAACACCATCGCCAGTCAGGGTGTGTGCGTTTGAAGTGGTCTTGTAAATCTTTCCGAAACCGCCGGTTGCAAAGATGATTGCCTTGGCAGCAAAAACGTGAATGTCTCCGGTCGCAAGTTCATATGCGACTACCGCCGAGGGTCGGTTCTTTCCCTTAACCTTGTTCATCACCAGATCAAGCACGTAGAACTCGTTGTAAAACTCAATTCCAAGTTTCACGCAGTTTTGATAAAGGGTTTGCAGAATCATGTGACCAGTTCTGTCGGCCGCGTAGCAGCTTCTTCTTACTGGAGCTTTTCCGTGATCCCTGGTGTGTCCACCGAATCGGCGCTGGTCAATTTTTCCATCGGGCGTTCGGTTGAATGGCAGACCCATGTTTTCCAGATCGATAACAGCGTCTACTGATTCTTTGGCAAGAATCTCTGCGGCGTCCTGGTCAACCAGATAGTCGCCACCCTTCACGGTGTCGAAGGTGTGCCATTCCCAGCTGTCCTCTTCTACGTTCGCAAGTGCTGCGGCCATTCCACCCTGAGCGGCACCGGTGTGCGAACGGGTTGGGAACAGCTTGGAGATCACTGCGACCTTGGCGTGTGGGCCTGCCTCAATTGCTGCTCGCATACCTGCGCCACCAGCACCAACAATGACAATGTCGTGGCTGTAGTAGTGAACGTTTTCAGCGTGCTTCTTAGATGCCAATTTCTATCCTTTAGTTGGCTGGGCAGAACGAGGGAAGGAGGCTGGGGTCAGCACCGATTGGGCAAGGATCAAAGGTGAAAATCACCAGAGTTCCCAAAATGATTAGTGCGGCACAAACCGCCCACAAAGTAGTAACCAGTGCTTTTCTGACCTTTACCTTTTCGGTGTAGTCGTTAACAATGGTTCGCATTCCATTTGTTCCGTGAATCAGCGCGAGCCAGAGCATCGCGAGATCCCAAACTTGCCAGAACGGGTCGGCCCACTTGCCAGCCACGAATGCAAAGTCAATTGCCTTGATGCCATCACCTACGACTAGGTTCACAACCAGGTGGGTGAAAATCAGAACTACGAGTAGCGGTCCACTGACGCGCATGAAGAGCCAGCCGTATTTCTCCCAGTTTGCCTGCTTGCGAGATCTAGGAGCGTTTGGGGTTTCGATTACTACCACTTTTGCTCCTTAGTGTCCGAAGACTCTGGCTAGGTGCAGCGGTGTGAACACGGCGACTGCAGAAACAGAAATGATTAGCACTAACCAGAACATCACGTTTTGGTACTTGGTTCCCTTGGACCAAAAGTCCACTGCGATTACACGAAGCCCGTTGAGGCCGTGGAACAAAATTGCGCCCACGAGTCCAAGCTCAGCGACACCGATGATTGGGGTCTTGTAGGACTCGATGACCACGTTGTATGCCTCGGGGCTGACTCGCACCAGCGCGGTGTCGAGCACGTGTACTAGAAGGAAAAAGAAAATTGCAACACCGGTGATGCGGTGTAGAACCCATGACCACATGCCAACTTTGCCGCGGTAAAGGGTGCCTGCTGGGCGTGATGCCACGCTAGCCTCCATGGATAAACGGGATTAGGTCTCTAGCTTAACCGACGAATTAGGGTTCAGTTCTCAGGGGTTACCCTCTAGGGTGTTTTTGTGACTAATCCAATGGACCGCTTTTATGCGGTGATTCCCGCGGGTGGAATTGGCTCTCGACTTTGGCCACTGTCCAGGGCTTCGGCCCCCAAGTTTCTGCATGACCTGACGGGGTCCGGACAAACTTTGCTCCAGGACACCTGGGATCGCCTTCAGCCAATTGCCCAGGGTAGAACCTTGATAGTCACTGGCTCCGTGCATGCGACTGCCGTTGCTGAGCAGCTTCCAGAATTGACTGCCGAAAACTTAGTTCTGGAGCCGACCCCGAGAGACTCCACGGCGGCCATAGCCCTTTCGGCCGCAATTCTTATGCAGCGCGAACCAGACATAATCATTGGCTCATTTGCGGCCGACCACGTGATTTTGGACAGTGCTGCCTTCCAGGCGAGTGTTCGGGAGGCCGTTCAGGTTGCCGCAACCGGAAAGATTGTGACGTTAGGGCTTAGGCCAACCGAGGCTTCGGTGGCCTTTGGCTACATTCACCGCGGCCCCCAGATAGCGGGAACCAGCGCTTGCGAGGTCAAGAACTTCGTGGAGAAGCCCAGCATCAAATTGGCTAAGGAATATGTCGAGTCGGGTGAGTACCTCTGGAACGCGGGAATGTTTATCGCCCAGGCCAAGGTCCTGCTCGAAGTTCTTGCCAAGACCGAACCGGCACTTCATGCCCAGGTCACCGAGCTAGCCCAAAACTGGGACACCTCGCTGAGAACTGAGCGACTAGAGGCAATTTGGAACAAGACCAAAAAAATTGCTATCGATTACTCCATTGCAGAACCTGCCGCGAAGTTAGGTCTGGTCGCGGTGATCCCAGCCGAGTTTGAGTGGCACGATGTCGGAGACTTTGCGTCGATTGCCGAACTGCAATCCCAGGGACGCAAGGGTAATCTTGCGGTTTTGGGAAATGCCAAGGTGCTGGCAGATTCTTCCAGTGGAATTCTTGTGAGTGATACCGATCGCTTGATTGCATTAATCGGACTCGAGGATGTAATCGTCGTTGACACCCCAGATGCTCTTTTGGTCACCACCAAGGAACATGCCCAAAGGGTTAAATCTCTAGTTGATGCTTTAAAGACTTCGGGCCACTCCGACCTGCTATAGGAATTGTTGCAGTTTTGTAAAGGTCACAACGAATTGAGTTTCGCGACAAATATGTGCATTTTGCAGGGGTAGGCTTCTTGCGATAGCGGTGCTAATCCGGCGCCGCACAAATCAGGAGGAAATACCTTGAAGTTCAAGAATGCATCTGCCGCATTCGCCCTGCTGGGCGCCTCGGCACTTGTCCTCTCTGGCTGCGCTGCAGCTCCAGAGGCAACTGAGACCGAGACCACCGAGGCCGCACCAACCGTTGATTACCTTGCTTGTGCAGTTTCTGACGAAGGAAGCTGGAACGACAAGTCATTCAACGAGTCTGTATACGACGGTCTGCTAAAGGCTGAGTCCGAGCTTGGTGTTCAGATCTCTGACGCTGAGTCAAACTCCGCTGAAGACTTCGCACCGAACCTACAGGCAATGGTTGACGCAGGCTGTGACATCACTTTCGCTGTTGGTTTCAACCTAGTTGCTGACGTAAACGCTGCAGCTGCTGCAAACCCATCTGTTAACTTCG
>JACCDK011398558.1_pt1 | contig 25560 bp, 24 predicted proteins | sample 7445871 | NCBI WGS metagenome assembly JACCDK01 (sample SAMN15323436, study PRJNA562643) | freshwater metagenome | isolation source: river surface water | place: USA:Blue River Watershed | collected 2017-08-15 | reverse complement strand
TCTGAAATTTTACTACCTTTACCCGCACTGAAATCTAAATCAAAAACATGGCTGAATCTCAAACTAGACAGTTCTTGGATTTCGAAAAACCAATCAAGGATTTGTTCGATCAAATTGACCAGTTGAAAGCAACTGCAGAAAAGAATAAAATCGACCTTTCTGAATCCATAAAACAATTAGAGGAAAGAATCGAAGAAAAGAAAAAAGAGATCCATCTTAATTTAACCCCTTGGCAAAAAGTACAATTGAGCCGTCATCCAGATAGGCCTTATACCCTATCCTACATTGAAAAAATTTGTACGGATTTTGTAGAGTTACATGGCGATAGAAATTTCAAAGATGATAAAGCAATTGTTGGTGGATTTGGAAAAATAGATGGACAAACAGTAATGATTCTCGGCCAACAGAAAGGAGCCAATACCAAAATGCGACAAATCAGAAACTTTGGCATGGCTAACCCTGAAGGATATCGCAAGGCTCTACGCCTTATGAAACTTGCTGAAAAATTCAATAAACCTGTTATCACATTAGTAGATACACCTGGTGCATTCCCTGGCATTGAAGCAGAAGAAAGAGGACAAGGTGAAGCAATCGCAAAAAATATTTTTGAAATGCTTCGTCTAAAAGTTCCTGTGATTTGCATCATCATCGGAGAAGGTGCCAGTGGCGGTGCAATGGGAATAGGTGTTGGAGATAAGGTCTACATGATGGCCAATACTTGGTACACAGTGATATCTCCTGAAAGTTGCAGTTCTATTCTTTGGAGAAGTTGGGACCAAAAAGAGAAAGCTGCTGAAGAATTAAAATTAACATCCGATCACATGCTCAACTTTGGTTTGGTTGATGGCGTTATCCCTGAACCAATTGGTGGTGCTCATTGGAACCATGACGAAGCAGCAGGTATGCTAAAAAAACAAATTCTTGATGCCATCTCAGAATTAAAAGATATCGACCCAGAAATCAGGATCGACGAAAGAATTGAAAAATTCTCAAGAATGGGCAGATGGGAAGAACACGCCAATCAAGTTTCTTAATCTTCTAGTTGTAAATATGAATACACATAGCTTTTGTGGAACAGGCGTGGCTATAGTCACTCCATTCTTAGAAAATGGTGATATAGATCAACAGGGTTTAGAAAAATTAATTGAGCATCTCATTAATGGCAAAGTTGATTACTTGGTAGTACTCGGTACTACTGGTGAAAATGCAACTTTGGATAAAGCAGAAAAACAACAAGTTTTTTCTCTAGTCAATCAGTTCAATAAAAATAGGGTTAAACTAGTTGCAGGAATCGGCGGAAACAATACCCGTTCCATATTGAATGATTTTACCAGCTTCGATCTTACTGGCTATAGTGCAATACTATCTGTGAGTCCCTATTATAACAAACCTACACAAGAAGGAATATACCAACACTATAAAGCACTTAACGACGCCTCCCCTCTTCCAATTATCATGTACAACGTTCCTGGAAGAACTGGCATGAATGTTAGTGCTGAAACCACATTGAGAATTGCCAAAGAGTGCCAAAACATCATCGCTACCAAAGAAGCTTCGGGCAACATGGAACAAATCATGCAAATCATCAAGGATAAACCTGAAGGATTTGAAGTAATCAGTGGTGACGATGGCATTACGCTTCCTTTAATGGCCTGTGGCGCAATTGGTGTGATCTCTGTTGTAGCGAATGCCTATCCAAAAGAATTCTCGACAATGGTTTCCTTATGTGCTCATGAAAAATTTGTTGAAGCAAGACCTATCCATGAAAAAATGCTTCCCATAATTCAATCCATGTTTGCTGAAGGGAGTCCAAGTGGCGTAAAGTATTATTTAAATCAACTTGGTGTAATCAAGGAAACCTTCCGATTACCAGTTGTTGGTGTAAGTGATAAGCACAAGGAAAAGATTGAACAATTGATGAAATCAATCTAATGCAATCGCAAATAGACCCTACTCAAATCTTTATTCGCAATTGGGAGATCTACCAAAAGGTGATTAAAGAAAATTACATGAAGCACAAAGAATTAGGGGAAACTGCACAAAAATATTTACAAGTTTTTTCTGAACGTACGCCAATAGAAATGTTGGACATAGGTTGTGGGGATGCTCATCAAATAAGCGAACAACTGAAATTGCTGAATGTAGCTGCTTATACAGGATACGACCTATCAGAACAAGCAACCCAATTTGCAAAAAAACATTTTACCTCATTTGAAAATACAGCAACGTTTCAAATTGGAAGAATGGAAGAATTAATCAAGGATGATCAAACTTCCTACAATGTTATATATACCAGCTTCGCTATCCATCACCTCGTAGATGAAAAAAAAGCAGAAATCATCAAAGACTGCTACAATAAACTTATTGATGGCGGATTATTTATTTTGATTGACATCAAAAGACAACCTGGTCAATCAATAAATGATTACAAAGCAAGTTATGCGCAATGGATCAATGCTGACTGGCATGCATTGGATAAAGATGAAAAAAATGCAATCATCGACCACTTAAACACCTGCGATATTCCAGTTGAGACCAACGCCTATGTTGAATATGCACAACATGCAGGATTCAGTTTATTAGAAGAGGTAAATGTTGATACAAGACATGCCTTACTAGCATTTGTAAAAAACTGATTCATATCTACCATGCAAATTACACTCCAGCATGTTTCGGTCGTCTTGAACAATCAAAAGTTGTTAGACGATATTAACCTAACAATGAATCAAAATGAAAATTGGGCTATTATCGGAAACAGCGGATCAGGAAAAACAACACTTGCAAAAGCGCTTACAAAACAGATTTTTCATCATGGGGAAATAAGCACAACTCCAACTAATCTAGATGACTCAAAAATTGCTTTCGTATCACAACAGCACCAGTTCAAAAACAGACAAAATATTCATCTGTTTTACCATCAACAAAGGTTCAATTCTTTTGACACAGAAGACACGCTGACTGTTGCGGAGATGCTTGAGAACAAAATCGACAACAAAGAGAATAAATGGATATCCTTTTTTGAAATAGAATCTTTGCTCAACAAACCCATGATCCAGTTATCAAATGGGGAGAATAAGCGCCTGCAACTCACCAAAGCTTTACAAGAAGATCCTAGCGTAATTGTGCTTGACAATCCATTCATTGGACTAGATAAGTCTGGAAGAGCTTTACTCCAAAAGGCATTAAACCAACTTGCTCAATTAGGAAAAAAGATCATTCTGATTTGTAATTACAAAGATATTCCTAGTTGTATCACTCATGTAGCTTTTCTGAATAAAGGAAAATTAACTCAGCATGGCAAAAAAGAAATGATACTTGACAAGTTGGCCATACAACAAACCAATGATCTTTCATTTACCAGATCTTCAATCTCGAAAGTATACCAACCAGTATTGGATGATTTTGAAAAAGCTGTTGAACTACAAAATGTAACTATCCGGTATAATGAAAAAGTTGTTTTAGAGAACATCAACTGGACAATCAACAAAGGAGAAAAATGGTGTGTATCCGGACCAAATGGTTCGGGTAAATCAACCCTATTGAGTTTGATTACAGCAGACAACCCACAAGCATTTGCCAATCAAATATGGTTGTTTGATAAAAAGAAGGGTTCAGGAGAAAGTATTTGGGATATCAAGAAAAAAATAGGACATGTTTCACCTGAGTTGCATCTTTTTTTTGAGAAAGGTATTGACGTACTAGATGCTGTTGCATCTGGACTATTTGATACCATTGGTCTTTTCAAGCGAATTTCAAAAGAAGAAGAAATGCTCATTGAGCGCTGGATGGATGTTACTGGAATCAGTGATTTCAAATCAAAAAGGCTGTATCAATTATCCTTAGGAGAACAACGACTTGTCATGTTAACCCGCGCGCTGGTAAAATCTCCCCCTTTGTTAATCTTAGATGAACCTTGCCAAGGCTTGGATGAAGAACAATCTCAGTTGTTCAAAGAAATCATTGATGAAATCTGTGAACACCAAAAAATAACACTCATCTATGTGAGCCATTACAGTGATGATATACCTAAATCCATCAACCATTTTCTCCATTTGGAAAATGGACATATAAAATCGTGAAGCTGTAGTCAGTTTTCAGTATATTTAATAGCGCCTTAAGCCAACTAACATGAACAGACACGTTGCAATGGAGCCTTTCACCAGCCTATGGTGGGTTTGCATATTGACTGTAATTGGTACAATCACAACGCTTATAATCCTACCCAATTATTTCAGTTGGGCAAGAAGCAAGAACTATCCAAAATTTTTGGCATCCTTATTACTAACCAACCTCGTGGTTGAAAACATTTATGCCATCTCGACTGACAATTGGAGTATTCAATCCAACTTGCCTTTGCACATGTGTGGCATGTCAGGGTTAATGTCAATCTTGCTGTTGTTTAACTATAATACCAAGATTGCCCATTTCGTTTTCTACTGGGGTTTAACTGGAGGATTTTATTCTTTATTAACACCAGAATTTGACCAAGGTGATCAAGGATTTTTCTTTTATTCCTATTTTATCGGTCATGGTGGATTAATACTGACTTGCCTTTACATTATTGTTCATCATAAATTCAAGCCTGAAGCAAATTCATGGTTGCGTATTTTTTTATTTACGCAAATAGCAGCTCTTTTTATTGGACTATTCAACTGGTTTACAGGATCCAATTACATGTATTTATTAATGCCCCCTAAAGTGGATAACCCCTTAATTATTGGCAATTGGCCATGGTACATTCTTGTTTTTGAGGCACTAGCCATTATTCATTTTTATCTCTTTTACAGATTGTCGAAGGTTAGGAAATAATGGATATATTTGTTTATGTGTACTTTTTACACAAAAACATTGTCCATATGAACTCAAAAAAAATATTTGCCGTTTTTTTTACACTAAGCCTTGTCTTTACATCACAAGCTCAACTATTAAAGTGGTCACCAAGCTTTATCCAAGAAAACAGCAGCAGTGTTACCATAACAGCTGATGCAAGATTGGGAAATAAAGGCTTGTTCGATCATACACCTGCAACAGATGTTTATGTACACATTGGTGCCATCACCAATTTGAGCACAGGTGCTTCAAACTGGAAGTTTGTAAAGTTTGATTGGGGAACAGCAAATCCTGCTGCAAATGCAGCCTCTTCCGGAGCAAATCAATGGACCTTTACTATTAATGGTGGACTTAGAAATTTCTTTGGAATAACTAACCCAGTTGAAAAAATTCAAAAAATTGCAATCTTATTTAGAAGTGGAAATGGTAATAAAGTTTTAAGGAACGATGATGCGTCTGATATGTACGTTCCGGTATATGATAACGGCAATTTTGCCAGAATTGATGAGCCAGTTTCAAAACCAACTTACATTAGAACCCTAGTAGCACTAGACAAACAATTTGGAGATCAGTTAACCATAACTGGTAATACAAATAGCAACGCCAATCTTAGCATCATCCATAACAATAAAATTGTAGGAACCGCTAATGCAGCATCTACCCTAACTGCAACAACAACACTCAATGAAGGCGGTAACCAAAAAATATTTTTTGAAGCAACTTTTTCAGGCAACACCCTTGTAAAAGATAGTCTTCAGTTTTTTCTTCCTGGTCCTGCTGTAATTGCTCCTCTGCCCCAAGGCATAGGTGACGGCATTACCTATCTACCTGGTGATACAGCAGCATACTTGGTTCTTTATGCTCCCGGAAAATCAAGGGTTGCAGTCTTGGGCGATTTTAACAACTGGACGGAATCTCAAGATGCACAAATGAACAAGACACCTGATGGTGAAAGATATTGGATTAGAATTGGCAAGCTAGTTTCAGGTGCAGAATATGCGTACCAATTTTTAATTGATGGTGCCATAAGAATTGCTGACTACAATACAGAACTTGTTCTTGATCCTAACAACGACAATACCATTCCTGTAGCTACCTTCCCTAATCTTAAACTCTATCCTACCAATAAAACTACAGGGATAGTGAGCGTACTCCAACCAGGAAAACCTCAGTACAACTGGAAAATTCAAAACTTCAAAAGGCCGAATAAAGAAAATCTGATTGTTTATGAAGTATTGTTGAGAGATTTTCTTGCCAATAGAAATTATAAAACACTAAAAGACAGTATCCCCTATTTCAAACGCCTAGGCATCAATGCAATTGAATTAATGCCTGTCTCTGAATTCGAAGGCAACTTAAGTTGGGGCTATAATCCAAACTACTTCTTTGCATTGGATAAATTTTATGGCAGTGAAACATCCTTTAAAGAATTCATTGATGCTTGTCACGAACAAGGTATAGCAGTTATCATGGATATGGTTATGAACCATGCTTTTGGTACTTCACCACACGCATTAATGTATTGGGATGGTGCAAACAACAAACCATCAGTTGATAATCCTTGGTTAAATCCAGATGCGAAACATCCATTCAATGTTGGATACGACTTTAACCATGAATCAAATGCCACCAAAGATTTAGTAGCCCGAGTTGTAAGACATTGGCTTACAAAATATAATCTTGATGGATTTAGATGGGACCTATCAAAAGGATTTACACAAACCAATAATCCCAATAACGTAGCGGCATGGGGCGCATACGATGCTAGTCGCGTTGCAATTTGGAAAAGAATATTCGACTCAACTCAAGCCGTATCGCCAGGAAGTTATTGCATTCTTGAACATTTCGCTGACAATGCAGAAGAAAGAGAATTAGCGAATTATGGAATGATGTTCTGGGGGAACAACAACTTTAAATTTAATGAAGCCACAATGGGCTATCTAACCAACTCTGATTTCAGTGATTTATCTGCAATAAGAAAAGGATGGAACCAACATCACCTCATTGGCTACATGGAAAGCCATGATGAAGAACGCTTGATGTACAGAAATCTTAGAAATGGAAACCAAGCTGCAGGTTATAATACACGTGATACTTTAACAGCTTTAAAAAGAATGGGTGAAGCAGCTGCATTTTGGGCAATGGTACCCGGACCAAAAATGTTGTGGCAATTTGGTGAATTGGGTTTTCCCTTTTCAATTAATACCTGTGCAAACGGAACAGTAAGCGACAATTGCCGTCTCGACAATAAAGTGCCTGTATGGGGATACTACAATGATCCTTTCAAAAGAGGTCTTTTTGATGTTTATGCCAACCTACTCAGGTTAAGAATGAATCCAAGCTTCATCAGCACATTTACCCAAAAAGAATTCACCATGGATTTCAGTGGTGCAGTAAAAACGCTCCAAATAAATAATGATTCTTTAAAAATTGTGGTAGTCGGAAATTTTGATCTCAGTGCAAAAACAGCTCCCGTTAACTTTCCAATTGCTGGAACTTGGTACAGTTACCTCACCAAAACCTCTATCAATGTTACTGGCACTTCTGCGAGCGTCACATTACAGCCGGGAGAATACCATGTGTACCTAAACAAAGATCTCAGCAATACTTTGGTCACTTCCATCCGCAACACTACCTATAATACATTGACAGGAGAATTTAATTTGTTCCCTAACCCAGTTAAAAACGGGACAAAGCTGACCTACGAACTTAAGCGAGCTGGCGAAGTCTTTATAGATATTCAAGACCATACCGGCACTAAAATTTCTAGGGTTTTCAGTGGCCTTAAATCAGCTGGGAAGCATGAAATTGTATTACCCCAGTCAGCAATCAATCAACTCAATGGTAAAAAGGGTCCATTTTTACTAACCCTAAGAACCTCCAACGAAGTGAAAACAATAAAATTCATATTATAGGTTATACACATATCTATATACCCCTTAACAATTTGGTAACATTAGGGACACCTTTGAGTAACATTGGCTAAAGAAGTTTGTGGAGCAATTAAAAGCCCATAACGTAATGCCAACATTCAAAAAATACGGCCTATTGGTCGTTATCATGTTACACTATCTTACAAGTGCAAATGCACAATCTACAAACTCTTCAAAAGAAGTAAAACGTTGGTATGAAACCATCTCTCTCCGAGGCTATATGCAGGTGAGGTACAACAGATTATTTGAAACAAATCCTAAACTTAAATGTGAGCAATGTGATCGCTCATGGGGAGATGGAAACACTTTTGCCATTAGACGGGCTCGCTTAATTTTTAGCGGGAACCTTAAAGAGAATATTTACTTCTATATACAACCTGATTTTGGCAGTTCTGCAGGTACTACCCTCAATATCTTTCAATTGAGAGACGCCTATTTTGACCTAGGATTTGATAAAAAAAGTGAATTCAGACTCAGAATTGGACAAAGTAAAGTCCCTTTTGGATTTGAAAACATGCAATCCAGTCAGAATAGATTACCACTTGATCGTGCAGATGCTTTAAACTCTGCAGTTTCCAATGAAAGAGATCTTGGAGCATTTTTCTATTGGGCTCCTGAAAAAGCAAGAAAACTATACGCTGGATTCGTTAACAATAACGAAAAGGGTTCAGGTGATTACGGTGTTTTTGCATTAGGTGTTTACAATGGCCAGACTGCAAATAGGCCAGAACTAAACAACAATCTTCATGTTGTTTCACGTTTAAGTGTACCGATTCAAATTGGTAACCAAATTATTGAACCAGGGATACAAGGTTATGTTGGAAAATATGTAGTTCCCACAGAAAATAGAACTGCAGGAGTTAAATCAATAAAATCATTTGAGTTTAATGACAATAGAGCTGCTGCTAGTTTTATTCTCTACCCTAGACCACTTGGAATTCAAGTTGAATACAATGTAGGGAAAGGCCCCAGATATAATCCGGGAAAAGACTCAATTGAAGTAGCATCTCTATCAGGTGGATATGCAACAATAAGTTACAAGATCTTAGGTAAAAGAAAAGAGGAAGTGTTTTTCCCTTTCACTAGAATTCAAGCTTACAATGGTGGCAAAAAACATGAACTTGATGCAAGAACTTATCATGTTAGAGAAATGGAAACAGGCGTTGAGTGGCAATTCAATAAAAATTTTGAACTCACTGTAACTTATGTACTTTCACACCGCAGATTTGAAGACAGTAAATTAAAAATAAATGACCAGAAAGGTCGATTGCTAAGAGTACAAGCACAAATCAACTTTTAAAATTTAAATATATCACCCATGGCAGCCAATTCATTTTTCAAGATGTTTCTCCCTAAAGACAGAATATTCTATACCCTTTTCGAAAGCGTAGCTGATACGGTTCACAAAATGGGTATTACCCTACAAGAAATGGTCTATGAGGCAGATGAAGACAAAAGAGCAAGTATTCTATCACAGATAGAAAACCTTGAACACAAGAATGACGACATGACTCACAATATCTTCACTGAATTGGGAAGAAACTTCATTACCCCATTTGATAGAGAAGATATACACCAATTGGCTACTGCACTTGATGATATTGCTGATTACATCTATGCTTCTGCAAAGAAAATTAACTTCTATAAGATCAATCCGAATGATACAGGCATCCACAAAATGACTGAATTGATTGTTCAGGGTAGTATCGAAATCAAAAAAGCAGTTCATGGATTAAGAGACATGAAGAATCTACGTGAAATGACAGAAGCGCTAGTAAAAATCAATAGTATTGAGAATCAGGCCGATGATGTATTTGATATGAGTATTGAAATGTTATTTAATAATGAAAACGATTTCAAAGAAGTGATTAAAAAAAGAGAAATTTATCAGGTTCTTGAAATCGCAACAGACAAATGTGAAGATGCTGCAAATGTGATTGAGTCTATCATTATTAAATATGCCTAAGCGCCAAAAGTAAAATCAAATGACCCTTTTAATTGTCATAATTGCCTTAGCTCTGATCTTTGATTATATCAATGGATTTCATGATGCCGCAAACTCTATTGCAACAGTAGTTTCAACAAAAGTACTTACTCCGTTTCAGGCTGTAGTTTGGGCTGCGTTTTTCAACTTTGTTGCTTATTGGATATTCCAAGATCATGCAGTAGCAAATACCATCAGTAAAACAGTAAATAAAGAGTTTATAACACTCCCTGTTATTTTGTCGGGACTTGTTGCAGCTATTTTCTGGAACTTGCTTACTTGGTGGTATGGTATTCCATCCTCCTCTTCCCATACTTTGATTGGGGGTTTTGCTGGTGCAGCAATTGCACATGCCTTTACTGTTAAAGGTGGGGATATCAGCCTTGGTAAAATAATTGAAAACCAAACAATTATTAAAACTGTACTTTTTATCTTCTTTGCCCCCTTGATTGGCATGGTAATTTCAATATTCATAACGATTGTTACTATCATGCGCAATATGTGGGTGAGAGTAGGCATAATTCTGCTTGCTACCTTACTTACTGTAGTGCTATTTGATCGATTTGAAGAAAGTAAAATGGACGAAGGTCTACAAAAGTTCATCAAACTTGATAAATACAAAACAGATTTTGCTACAGCTGAGAAAGCATTAGCTGAAAACAAAACAGATGAAAAGTTAGCAGATAAATTAGCTACAGCTGAAAAGAAATTAAATAAGGCAAAAGAGGTTTACAGTGCATTGGTTCCTCATGTAAAGGATTTTGACAAGCTTGGAGCTGATTCTATTGCCAACTATGCATATTCAAATGGCTTACTTTCAGACATTGAAGTTAGTAAGTTGAAAGATGATGCAAGAAATGCAAATAATTATCTTATACTTGAAGCGCTATCAGTAGCTAACCCAGAAAAAAAGAAAGAATTTGATATTGCCAAAACAGAAACAGAAAAATACAAAGAGCCATTAGCAAAATACCTTAAAAAAGAACTTTCGTTAGATAGCGCTCTCATTGCTATGAACCTTATTTACCCAATAGATCCTAAAAATATGGATAAGGTAAAAGGAAAAATAGAAAAGTTTAATATTAAGAAGTCTTTCGTGAAAGACATAGAAAAATCAGACAACCACGTGATTGTTTGGGGTATTGTATTTACAGCTCTACTATTTATACTGGTTTATATTTATGTAGAAAAAATCAAAACGCCAACAGCATACAGCGTTGCCAACATGTTCAAAAAACTTCAGCTTTTCAGCTCTGCAGCATTTAGTATTGGACATGGTGGAAATGATGCGCAAAAAGTAATGGGTATCATTGGCGCAGCGCTTATTGCGAGTGGAAGCATTCAAGACTTTGGACAACTCCCTGGTTGGGTTCCCATTTCTTGCTACCTAGCTATTGGAATAGGAACCATGAGTGGTGGTTGGAAAATTGTAAAAACAATGGGTACCAAAATCACAAAGGTTACTCCACTTGAAGGTGTAGCTGCAGAAACTGCAGGTGCATTTACCCTATTTTTTACGGGTCAAATGGGTATTCCAGTATCAACAACACATACCATTACTGGCTCTATCATTGGAGTTGGAGCAACAAAAAGATTAAGTGCTGTTAGATGGGGTGTTACCTCGTCACTATTAGTGGCCTGGATTCTTACTATCCCAGTAAGTGGACTATTAGCTGCTATTGTCTACTGGATTGTTCGACTATTTATCTAACTATTTGATTTTAATCTCTTGTTTAAAGGCAATACCAAACACATGGTATTGCCTTTTGTATGACTTGGCATAATCAGGTCTATTGATGTAAAAAAGATCCAGTGTTGAGGATTTAGCAATTTGATATTTTATCCCTCCAAGAATTCTATAATTGTCAATTTGTATACCTGAATTTAGCTGATAGATTGGCTCGAAAGAAAGAATCAGGTCAATTTTATCAGAAAGATCTTTTCTACCCCTGATCCTCATTCTCACAAAATTATTTCTATCTATCTCTTTTGTAGGATCATCAAAGTCTTGGATTTGATTTTGGTAAAGCACCCTTAAATCCAACTTTATGTCCTCTACTTTTTTGTCTAAAACAAATCCAGCACTAAATCTGTTATAGGTTCCCTTCAATACTTTTGATAATCTGTATTCAGCCTGCAAGGCAAACCAAGATGAGAGCCCCTTTTCAACTCCAATTGAATAAAAGGAGCCATTAAATGTTTTTAGATCATTAAAAACTCTGGCTTGATACTCTATTTCAGCTTTCCATTTTTTGGGCAGATCAAGATCCACACCTGCACTAAACCAACCCTGGTTATCAACTGGATCTGATTTGGTAGCTTGTCCATATCCGGCATGCAATAGCGTCAGTAGAATTATAGTGAGATAAAATTTATTCTTCATAATGCACTTCTAATGTTACAGCATCTTTTAAATAATCAATATTGCCAACTTCAACCTGGAATATTTTTAAGCCAGTTCTTTTTGATAATTCATCAATCAATTCTTTTCGGTTATCAGGGTGCGCCAATTCAGGTCGCTCAAATTGAATAGTGATTTTACTCCTGCGTTTTGCAACAATACCTTTTTCAAGAATAGCAGTAATGAACAAAACAAAGCCAGCGAGAATAAGATGTTCTAAAAAACTACCAGTACTCACTGCCAAAATAAGTCCAAGTGCTATACACAAAAACAAATAAGTCATGTCGACTGCCGAAATGCCTTCTGTACGATACCTCAACATGGAGAAAATAGCAAACAGTCCGAATGCCGCTCCAGTACTGAGGTCTACCCTATTCAACAAATAACTAATAAAGAAAACTATGATATTGAAAGAGAAAAAAGTAAGAAATAAATCTGTTCGATGGTGTTTCTTCAAATAGATAAATTTCGCTAGTACATAGACCGCTACTAAATCGACGATAAGTTTAGCAACAAAAACAGGATTTACTTCTTCCCAGGGCCAACTACTAATAATTTGAAGCAAGTTCATATTTGTTTTTTAGTTTATTAATTGCATGTAATACTGCCTTGAAATTATTTTGCTTAAGATTGGGATTCAAGCTAGCCATTCCAAGACAATATTTACTCACTGAATTACTATTTATTTTTTTACGTTTGATTTCGTTTACAAATACAGAATCTGTGTATTTCATTTTTTTTGACTCTGCTATCACAATTGAGTCAAACCCTACTTCAGATGTATCATTGCGAAATCTAAGATTAAAATCAAAGGTTAGTTTTTCCTCAAATTTCTTATCATACATGGTTACACGATCATACACAATTTCAAGCTGCGGAAGCAGTCCGTTAAACTGATCTGTTGGTTCTGTATGCCGCTCTTTAATGGTTAGCCCTTTATTTGTTTTTTGTTTAACCTCAAAAAAAGAGAGCCCGTCGCTGTAAGTCCTTGTTCTCATTTTCATCCTATTACCACGACCATTGTGATGAGCCATATAGAACCTCAATTCAGGACTATCATAGTATACTGTAGAATAGGTCTGACTAATTTTTCCATGATGCAAAACAACACAATACGCATCCTTTAATGAACCAATTACATCAACCCAATCCTGATAATGCAAAATATACTTGGTATCTACCCTTCCTGTATAAAGCAGCTGAGACCTCAAGGATAAGAAATCAATTTGTTGAAATCCGGATATGTGAATTGGATCCATGCAATTAAGCTATAATGGAAGATATCTATTATTTAAACTACTACAAGCAAATAAAATCATAAAAAAAGCCACCCCAATTGGGATGGCTTTGTACTATTGTTTCTAAATATTAGTTATCAAACTTAAGATCTAAACCTAGACCTCTTAGCTCATGTACCAATACGTTGAATGATTCAGGAATACCAGCACGTGGTACGTTATCGCCCTTCACAATCGCTTCATAAGTCTTCGCTCTTCCAATGATATCATCAGACTTCAGCGTCAACAATTCTTGAAGGATATTAGAAGCACCATAAGCTTCAAGTGCCCAAACTTCCATCTCACCAAAACGCTGACCACCGAATTGAGCTTTACCACCTAATGGCTGCTGTGTAATCAATGAATATGGACCGATAGAACGTGCGTGCATCTTATCATCAACCATGTGATGAAGCTTAAGCATATAGATGATACCTACTGTTGCTTTCTGGTGGAAACGATCTCCAGTCTCACCATCATAGAGGTAAGTATGTCCGAAGCTAGGCAATTGTGCTTGATCGATTAATCCTTTGATTTCATCAACGGTTGCACCATCAAAGATTGGAGTAGAGAATCTCATACCCAACTTCTCCCCTGCCCATCCTAAGATGGTTTCATAGATCTGTCCTAAGTTCATACGAGAAGGTACACCCAATGGGTTAAGAACAATATCCACTGGCGTTCCATCCTCAAGGAATGGCATGTCTTCTGCTCTTACAATCTTAGCAACGATACCCTTGTTACCGTGACGACCTGCCATCTTATCACCTACTTTAAGCTTACGCTTAACAGCAAGGTATACTTTAGCAAGTTTCAATACACCAGCTGGTAATTCGTCACCAATTGAAATATTGAATTTCTCACGCTTGTAACGTCCGAGTTCTTCGTTGTACTTGATGTTGTAGTTGTGCAACAAAGTATTGATAGCATCATCGATCTTTTCATCTCCTGTCCATCCCAAAGGATTTACATTCTGATAGTCGATGCTAGCCAATGATTTAGGATTGAACTTAGCGCCCTTACCGATGATCACTTCACCAAAGTTGTTAGAAACACCTGAAGAAGCTTTATCCTTCAATAAAGTCTGAAGTTTGCTAACCAATAACTCAAGTAAATCTTTTTCATTCTGTGTATGGACTGCCTCAAGCTTTTCTATTGCTGCTTTTTCTTTAGCCTTTGAATTCTTATCCTTCTTAGCACGTTGGAAAAGTTTCTTGCCAATAACCACACCTTCAGTTCCACTTGGAGCTTTCAAAGAAGCATCTTTTGCATCACCAGCCTTATCACCGAAGATTGCTCTCAACAACTTCTCTTCTGGAGTTGGATCGCTTTCACCTTTTGGTGTAATCTTACCAATGATGATATCGCCTTCTTTTACTTGAGCACCAATACGGATAATACCATATTGATCAAGATCTTTAGTAGCTTCTTCTGAAACGTTAGGAATATCTGGAGTCAACTCTTCTTCACCCAACTTCGTATCACGTACCTCAAGTTCAAATTCAGAGATATGAATTGAAGTAAATAAGTCTTCACTTACTACTTTCTCATTGATTACAATCGCATCCTCGAAGTTGTAACCTTTCCAAGGCATGAATGCCACTTTCAAGTTACGACCCAATGCAAGTTCACCATTCTTTACAGCATATCCTTCAGTCAAGAAATCACCTTCTTTTACACGCTGACCTTTAGCTACTGCTGGTCTTAGTGTGATTGAAGTTTCTTGGTTGGTTTTGATAAACTTAGTAAGTCTATAAATCCTCAAATCATCTTCAAAGCTTACAAGCTTTTGAGCTTCGTCACGCTCATAACGAACATGAATTTCATTTGCATCAACAAACTCAACAACACCATTTCCTTCAGCGTGCATTTGAATACGCGCATCACGAGCCGCTTTAGCTTCAAGTCCGGTTCCTACAATTGGAGCCTGTGGCTTGATCAAAGGAACAGCCTGACGTTGCATGTTTGATCCCATCAACGCACGGTTGGCGTCATCATGCTCCAAGAATGGAATAAGAGATGCACTAAGACCTACAATCTGGTTAGGTGCAACGTCCATGAACTCCACCTCATTCGGTTCAAGAATTGGGAAGTCGCCTGTCTGTCTTGCCTTAACCTTATCTTCAGCAAACTCACTCTTATCATTCAAAGGAACGTTTGCCTGTGCAATCTTAGCTGTATCTTCTTCTTCAGCACTGAGGTAAGTCAACTTTTTAACTTCAACTTTACCGTTGTTTACTTTTCTATATGGCGTTTCAATGAAACCCATCTCATTGATCTTTGCGTGAACGCAAAGTGTAGAAATCAAACCAATGTTCGGACCTTCTGGTGTTTCAATGGTACAAAGACGACCATAGTGTGAATAGTGTACGTCACGCACCTCGAAACCTGCACGCTCTCTGCTTAGACCACCGGGACCAAGAGCGGAGATACGACGCTTGTGCGTGATCTCACTCAATGGATTGGTTTGATCCAAGAACTGTGAAAGCTGAGATGTTCCAAAGAAGGAATTGATTACAGATGAAAGTGTACGAGCGTTGATCAAATCTACAGGTGTGAAAACCTCGTTATCACGTACGTTCATACGCTCACGGATTGTTCTCGCCATCCTTGCTAGACCCACACCAAACTGAGCATACAACTGCTCTCCTACTGTACGTACACGTCTGTTGCTCAAGTGATCAATATCATCAATCTCTGCTTTACCGTTGGTCAAGCGAACAAGATATTTAATGATTTCAATGATATCTTCTTTTGTAAGTGTCTTCTGGTTAAGACCGTAGTTAAGGTTCAACTTTTTGTTGATCTTATAACGACCTACTTCACCAAGATCATAACGCTTATCACTAAAGAATAATTTGTCGATGATACCACGAGCAGTCTCATTATCTGGTGCATCAGCTCCTCTCAATTGCTTGTAGATGTGCTGTACCGCTTCCAATTCAGAGTTTGAAGTATCCTTGTTCAAAGTATTGTAGATGATTGCATAATCACCACTCACTTCTTCCTTCTGAATAAACACACTCTTTACTTCAGTTTCAAGAATGGTTTCAATATCATTTTCATTCAAAACTTTATCACGCTCTAATACCACTTCATTTCTCTCAAGAGAAACTACTTCACCAGAATCTTCGTCTACGAAATCTTCTACCCATGTTTTCAATACTCTTGCAGCCAAACGCTTTCCAACCATTGCAGAAAGTGTTTTCTTATCAGCTTTAACTTCATCAGCCATTCCGAACAATTCAAGAATGTCTTTATCAGTTTCAAAACCGATAGAACGCAACAATGTAGTTACAGGGAATTTCTTTTTACGATCGATGTAAGCATACATCACGTTGTTGATATCTGTAGCAAATTCCATCCATGCACCCTTGAAAGGAATTACACGAGCAGAATAAATTTTTGTTCCATTTGGATGTAGTGATTGACCAAAGAATACACCAGGTGAACGGTGCAACTGAGATACAACTACCCTTTCAGCACCATTGATTACAAAAGTACCTCTTGGTGTCATGTAAGGAATATTACCCAAGAATACATCCTGTACAATTGTTTGGAAGTCGACGTGCTCTTCATCATTACAGCTCAAACGCAATTTTGCCTTTAGCGGAACTGCATAAGTTAATCCACGCTCCATACACTCTTCAATAGTGTATCGTGGCGGATCAATGAAGTAGTCAAGAAACTCCAACATGAAGATGTTTCTGGTATCATTGATAGGAAAGTTTTCCTTGAATACCTTAAACAAACCTTCGTTGTTACGTTTGTCGGGAGTAGTTTCCAATTGGAAAAAATCCTTGAACGACTGAATTTGAATTTCTAATAGATCCGGAGTTTCTGCTAGGTGTTTTACCTTACCAAAATGTACTCTGCTAGAAGCCACTTTTGCTGAAGACATAGAATGATGTGCTTTTTAAAGTGTGTATATTTTAAAACAATAAAGTTCCATTGTCGTCTTCCAATCACAAAAAACTGATTTTCAAACACTTACGACTTCAACGGAGTTCCAAATTGTAATAAGCCCAATTTAAGGGATTGCGAAGTTAGGATAATATGCTGAAACTGACAAATTTATTGGGCTTGAGCAAGATTTTGGCATGATTCTTGGGTGACCGAAAATTTTGGGGTTTTGGGCATAAAAAAACCGGACGATTGTCCGGTTTTCTATAAAAATAAACGTTGTGCTTATTTAACTTCAACTTCAGCGCCAGCTTCTTTAAGCTTAGCAGCCAAGTCATCAGCTTCAGCTTTAGATACACCCTCTTTAACTGCTTTAGGTGCACCATCAACAAGGTCTTTTGCTTCTTTAAGTCCAAGACCAGTCAAATCTTTAACGATCTTCACAACAGCAAGCTTGTTAGCTCCACCATTCTTCAAGATAACGTCAAATGCTGTTTTCTCTTCAGCAGCGGCTGCGCCACCACCTTCACCTGCTGCTACAACTACTGCAGCTGCAGCTGGTTCGATTCCATAATCAGCTTTCAAAACGTCAGCTAATTCTTGTACTTCTTTTACTGTTAAGCCTACTAGTTGTTCGGCTAATGCTTTTACGTCTGCCATTTTTTTACTTTTTAAACCGCTTTCAGTGCTTTTGGCTCCAGCGGATGGTTATAAATATGCCACATTTGAACCTCAGTGGCGTTGGGTTTTTTACAATTCTTATTCAGCAGCTGCAGTTTCAGCTTGCTTTTCGTGGTGCTGCAACAAACCAGCAAGAACGCGCTTGGCTGGAGATTGCAACAAGCCGATAACCTCACCAATAAGCTCATGCTTAGTTTTGATCTGCGTAAGTGCTTTAAGGTTGTTATCGCCTGCATAAACATCACCATTGATGAAAGCTGCTTTCAAAACAGGCTTTTCAGTGTTAGCACCTTTACGGAAACCACTGATGATGAGTGCTGGTTCTTTTGGATTCTCAGAAAACATCAATGCAGTTACATTGTGCAAAGAGTCGTAAACACCTGCATATTTTTCTGCATCCAATGATTCTAGCGCTTTACGGATAAGGGTGTTTTTTGCCACCTTCATTTCTACTTGCTTATCGAAACAAGCTCTTCTTAAATTAGAAACTTGTTCAACAGAAAGTGATTCTGTATCTGTAATATAGAAGTTGCTGTACTGACTGAATTTCTCCTTCAGCACTTCAATCACTTCATTTTTTTCTTGCTTATTCATGTGTTAAGCTGTTTAATTTTTTTAAAAATAGTTCACTCTTAGTGTACCAATACTTTTGTATCGATAGCGATAGCTGGACTCATGGTGCTTGCCATGAACACGCTCTTCAAATAAGTACCTTTTGCAGTTGAAGGCTTTGCCTTGATGATTGCATTAAGCAATTCCAAACTGTTTTCAGTGATCTTTTCTGAAGAGAAGCTAACACGACCAATTGATGCGTGAACGATACCCGCTTTATCCACTTTAAATGCAACTTTACCTGCCTTTACATCCTTGATAGCAGCTGAAACATCATTTGTTACAGTACCTGTCTTAGGGTTTGGCATCAAGTTACGTGGACCAAGCACTTTACCCAGCTTACCTAACTTAGGCATGACAGAAGGAGTAGCGATGATAACATCGATATCAGTCCATCCACCTTCAATTTTTTGGATAAATTCATCTAGTCCAACAAAGTCAGCACCTGCTGCAGTAGCTTCCGCTTCTTTTTCAGGTGTGCAGAGAACCAATACTTTCTTGGTCTTACCAGTTCCATGTGGAAGGGTAACAGTACCGCGAACTGCTTGGTCTGCTTTCTTTGGATCAACACCTAATCTGATGTGCAAATCCACTGAACTATCAAACTTTGTACAATTAATTTCTTTTACTAAACCTGAAGCTTCGGTAAGAGAATAGATCTTTTTGTCGTCTACCTTACCTGCAATTGCTTTTCTTTTTTTTGTGATTCCCATCTTAATAAAGATTTAAGCTGTGATCAATTAATTTTCCCATGGGGCTTTGCCTTCAACAGTGATACCCATACTTCTTGCTGTACCGGCAACCATTTTCATGGCACTTTCCAAAGTGAAGCAGTTGAGATCAGGCATCTTGTCTTTTGCAATCGCCTCTACCTGGGTCCAGCTTACCTTACCCACCTTTTGACGGTTAGGCTCTTTGGAACCACTCTGAAGCTTGCTTACCTCTAACAACTGAACAGCTGCAGGAGGAGTCTTGATGACGAAGTCGAATGATTTGTCTGTGTAGACAGTAATAAGTGCAGGTAATACTTTACCTATCTTGTCTTGAGTCCTAGCATTGAATTGCTTACAGAACTCCATGATGTTGACACCCTTGGAACCTAATGCAGGTCCAACCGGTGGTGCAGGATTAGCTTGTCCGCCTTTAACCTGCAACTTTACATAGCCAGAAATTTCTTTAGCCATAATAAAATTGTTTTTTGGTGATAGCGTTCCAACATTTTATTGGAACTCCCAAATCCTTTCAAAAAAAGAACTTTCGATTGGGGGTGCAAAGGTAAGGGACAAAGTTTAAATCTCCAATCATCTGCCAAGTTTTTTCCCGCAAATGCTTTCCCAGCCTCAAAAGTATGCCCTTCTTTACAAGAATTACCCCCCCTATTTTTTAGCTGATGGTATAGTCGGCCAACCTACCCACAATAAATGTGGATTATATTTTGAAAATGTTTTGTGAAGAATTGATTTTAATTGTTAATTTTCATTTGGTTTTTCAGCAATCTAGAACTTATTAAATTTTACATTATGGCATCTTCAAAAAAATCAAGTAAAAAGTCAGCCAAAAAAGCTGCTCCGAAGAAGGCAAAAAAGGCAGCACCTAAAAAGGTAGTTAAAAAGGCTGCAAAGAAAACAGCTAAAAAGGCTGTAAAAAAAGCTGCTCCTAAAAAGGCCGCAAAAAAAGCAGCACCTAAAAAAGCTGCAAAGAAATCAGCGAAAAAAGCTGCTCCTAAAAAAGCTGCTCCAAAGAAAGCTGCAAAAAAAGTAGCACCTAAAAAAGCTGCTCCGAAAAAGGCTGCTAAAAAGAAAGTAGCACCAAAACCAGCACCAGCTCCTGCACCAGCTCCAGTAGTTGTAGAAACACCAGTGCCAGCAGCACCTGCAGCTGAAACACCAGCTCCTGCTGAAGGTTCAAGCAATTAATCTTGAAACATAGACATAAAAAAAGGTAACCAAATGGTTACCTTTTTTAGTTATCTAAAAATTTATTTAGGATAATTTTTCTACTTGCATGTAGTTCAATTCAACAGGCGTAGATCTTCCGAAGATTTTTACTGTTACTTTCAACTTCTTCTTTTCATCATTTACTTCTTCGATAACACCATTGAAATCATTGAAAGGACCATCAACAATTTTGATTGTCTCTCCGATGATGAACGGTTCGCTCATGATCATTCCACCTGCATCACTCATCTCATCAATCTTACCCAACATCTTGTTCACTTCCGCTTTGCGCAATGCAATTGGATTTTCTTTTCCAAGGAAATGAATAACGTTAGTTGTATTCTTGATAGCGGAGATGATATCATCATGGAGTTTACCACCCACACATTCAATCATTACATAACCAGGATAGAAGTTGCGCTCGCGCATTACTTTTTTACCATTCTGAACTTTGTATACTTTCTCAACTGGTAAGAAAATCTGCTTGATTACATTATCCCAACCATTACGGAGAATGTCTTTATCTAGGTACTCCTTCACCTTCTTCTCCTTGCCACTGATGACACGAAGAACATACCATTTTGTTTCCTGTTGTACTGTTGTTTCTTCCATTACTTGAACAATGAGTAAATGAATTTAAGGACAGTGCTACTGCCAAGATCTAGAACCCATACAATCGCTGTAATGACCAATGTGGCCACCAATACGATCATGGTTGACTGTTGTAATTGTTGCCAGTTTGGCCAAGTCACTTTTTCCATCAACTCGTTGTAAGAGTCTTTGAAGTATGTTTGGATCTTGTTCATATTGTATTTTTTGCGAATAACTAATTTAAACAAAAGTAGTCATTCTTTTCATTTGCACGGGCACTAGGATTCGAACCCAGATCAAAGGTTTTGGAGACCTCTATTCTACCATTGAACTATGCCCGTTCTTTAAGAAACAAAGTACCCAGAGGATTCTCCAGGTACTTTGTTATTTATGCTTTGGATAAAGCCTTTCGGCAATTATCGTTTAGGCTTACTTGAGGATCTCCGTAACCTGACCAGCACCTACGGTACGGCCACCTTCACGGATCGCAAACTTCAAACCTTTTTCCATCGCGATTGGCTGGATCAACTTAACAGTGATGTTAGTGTTATCACCAGGCATAATCATTTCAGTACCTGCAGGAAGAGTACACTCTCCTGTTACGTCAGTTGTACGGAAATAGAACTGAGGACGGTATTTGTTGAAGAAAGGAGTGTGACGTCCACCTTCATCTTTGCTCAATACGTAAACTTCACCTTTGAATTCAGTGTGTGGAGTGATTGAACCAGGCTTACAAATAACCATACCACGACGGATTTGGCTCTTTTCAATACCACGGAGGAGAAGACCAGCGTTGTCTCCAGCTTCACCTTCGTCAAGCAACTTACGGAACATCTCAACACCAGTACAAGTAGAAGTCAATTTGTCTTCCATCATACCAACGATTTCAACACCTTCACCAACTTTGATTCTTCCACGCTCAATACGACCGGTAGCAACTGTACCACGACCAGTGATAGTGAATACGTCTTCAACAGACATCAAGAAGGCCATGTCAACTGGACGAGGAGGAAGTGGGATATAAGAATCAACCGCATCCATCAATTCGTTTACAGTGGCAACCCACTTTTCTTCACCTGCAAGAGCACCTGTAGCAGAACCCTTGATGATTGGTGTATTATCTCCATCGAAACCACGCTTAGTCAATTCTTCGCGGATTTCCATTTCAACTAATTCAAGCAATTCAGGATCATCAACAAGGTCAACCTTGTTCATGAAAACAACAATACGGGGAACACCTACCTGACGTGCAAGAAGGATGTGCTCCTTCGTTTGTGGCATCGGACCATCTGTAGCAGCAACTACAAGGATAGCACCGTCCATTTGTGCAGCACCAGTAATCATGTTCTTAACGTAGTCAGCGTGACCTGGACAGTCAACGTGTGCGTAGTGACGAGAAGCTGTTTCGTACTCCACGTGTGCAGTATTGATGGTGATACCTCTTTCTTTTTCTTCAGGGGCACCATCGATTTCATCATACTTTTTTGCTTGAGCAAGACCTCTCTTAGAAAGGATGTCAGTGATCGCAGCAGTCAACGTGGTTTTACCATGGTCAACGTGGCCAATGGTACCAATGTTTACGTGGGGTTTGTCCCGCTTAAAAGTCTCTTTAGACATTGTTATCCGTTTTTGTTTGTTTTTACTTGATTTACCTATTGAAACGGCCGCAAAGTTATTGACTTTGGGACGAATATCAAAAGTTTTTTCCCTTACGGTGGAGCCGTTAGTGAGAATCGAACTCACGACCTCTTCCCTACCAAGGAAGTGCTCTACCACTGAGCTACAACGGCTTTGGGCCGCTGTAGCGGCTTTTGAGCGGGAGACGAGGCTCGAACCCGCGACCTATAGCTTGGAAGGCTATCGCTCTACCAACTGAGCTACTCCCGCAGTGTATACTGGTAAAAAAGTTCAAACCCAATCCTTTTGAATGTGGGCAGGAGTGGATTCGAACCACTGAAGTCGAAAGACAGCGGATTTACAGTCCGCCCCATTTGGCCGCTCTGGAACCTGCCCCCACTAGTTAACACTCTGAATGGAGGTTGATTTACCAATCAGTCTCAGAGCCAGAGAAGGGACTCGAACCCCCGACCAGCTGATTACAAATCAGCTGCTCTACCAGCTGAGCTACTCTGGCTTAAATAGTTGGATAATGGCCTTTTCTTCCTTACCAGTATACCTTTGAAAAAAATAAAGATCTACCCCTTTTTTCAGGGGAATGCAAAGGTAATGGAAAACTTTAAATGCAAAAATTTTGGCAGGAAAAATTTCTAAATATTTCAGGAAACCAATCAGGCCAACTGTTTCTCCTTCACTTTCTTGATCTGAACCAGCATAGAATCCATGGCCATATCAAAGGATTCCTCAAAAGATTTGGTGCTCTGTTTTACGAATAATTCGTGTCTAGGAATCTGAACACGGATCTCTGCAACCTTATCCTTTATTTGGTGTATTACATTATCCAGTTTTAAAAATATGTCGACTGCCATGATGCGATCGTGGTGATTGGCAAGCTTTCCTATTTTCTTATTGATATGCTCTAAAAGTTTAGCATCGGCTTCAAAATGCACTGCATGAACATTCACTGTCATAACTAGAGTTTTTTAGGTTTTGGATAATTTTCTTCACTCTTAAGTTACAAAAGAAAAGGAGCAGCGCCAAATAAATAATGCCAAAAAAAACGAAAAATCATCCTTTAGGATGGGCCTTTTTATGGATATCCCTCAACCGCTCAATACTGTTGTGGGTATATACCTGTGTAGCGGCTAAGGAGCTATGCCCAAGGAGTTCTTTCACAGCATTTAGTTCTGCGCCATTTCCGGTCAAATGAGTTGCAAAACTGTGCCTGAGCACGTGTGGACTTTTCTTCTCTGCAGTAGTAACGGTGGACAAATGCTTTTTTACGATATCATATACTTGTCGCGTACTCACCGCCCTACCCTTTGGCGTATAGAGTAGTTGAGTAAATCCAACTTCTTTGAACTCCTGACTCCTAGCTTTTAGATACTCATCCACCTGTGTTGCCAATGTGGGATGCATCGGAATGATTCGCTCTTTATTGCCTTTGCCCAAGACTTTCAATTGCAATCGCTTGGTATCAATATTCGATTCTTTCAGGTTAACAAGTTCACTCACGCGCATGCCAGTGAAATACAACAAAGCCACCACCAGGTATTCAAAACAACCTTCGTAATTATCAGGAAAGATATTTTTTTCCAACAGCTGCTGCATCTGATCCTGCTCAACATAGGAGGGCAACCGCTTTCTGGTCTTTAACACTTGTAAAGTTTTTGCTGGGTTCTTTACCATTTCCCCTTGCACCAAACAATGCTTGAAAAAGGATTTTAATGAGGAGATTTTTCGATTGATGCTTCTCGGCTGTACTTTCTGCAAAGTGAGTGCAGCCAACCAGGAACGTATCATGGTAGTAGTGATCTGCGAGGGCTGATCTATATCAAACTGTGCCTTTATAAATTGGAAGAAAACTGTTAGATCGTCGCCATATGCCCTGAGGGTATTGACCGAATACCTTTTCTCAAATTTGATGTGGTTCAGAAAGGATTGTATGGCTGGATGCTGGATTTCAGACATAAAAAAAGTAGTCATAAAGTTACGAAACCTCATGACTACTTAGGAATATTTTAAACAATTGCGACTATGCGTCGAGCAATCCGTTAACCAACTTTGCCTTGTAGATTGCTTTCAATACCTCACCTCTGCGCTTTACAGAAGGCTTTGTAAATGATTGACGCTCACGTAGTTGTAAAAGAGTCTTAGACTTCTCATACTTCTTCTTGTACTTCTTAAGCGCCTTGTCGATGTTTTCGCAATCTTTTGAATCAATGATAAGCATAACTATTACCTCTTATTTTAGGGATGCAAAGATAGGGGGAAAACCTGAATTTCAAAAAAGTTTATAAAGATTAATATCATTAGGATGTTGGAATCGCCCCGCATACATTTGCACCACCAGCAGTTAATGCATCTTCATTGCCTACTACCTTTCCTAAATTGGCACAATCAGCGTTTATATCATAAGTAAACTGAGTAGAAAGAACACTTAGGCTTGGCGTTATCCAAACTTTTTTTGCTACTTCTTCTTTCGGATTTAAATATGTTTTCATTTGAGAATCAGGCACTACAATTGTATTTATTATAAAGATAAACAATAGAAAGTTCTTTTAAAAAAAACATTGATAGCTGAAATTGTATCGAATCGTCTTTACATTGTTTTATTTGGCGAAAAGTACTATTTAGTCTATTTAAATCAAATATTTCATTTAAATGACTATTGGATTTAACTTTTTCTAAATAAGTCTCTATAAACTTATCTTTCACAATCCGCTTTCCTATATCGAAGGACTGAATGATGGGGTATTTAGTGGTTAAGATTTCATTGTTTATTCGCTGATCC
>JACCDK012021231.1_pt1 | contig 25583 bp, 15 predicted proteins | sample 7445871 | NCBI WGS metagenome assembly JACCDK01 (sample SAMN15323436, study PRJNA562643) | freshwater metagenome | isolation source: river surface water | place: USA:Blue River Watershed | collected 2017-08-15 | reverse complement strand
TTGTAAAAAAATTATCAAGCATGAAAGTTAAAGAACAAGGCCTTTATTTACCAGAATTTGAGCACGACAATTGTGGTGCAGGATTTATCTGTAATTTGAATGGAATCAAGTCGAATGATATTATTCATAAAGCACTTGACATCCTAATAAAGTTAGAGCATCGTGGTGCAGTAAGTGCCGATGGAAGAACGGGAGATGGAGCTGGAATTTTATTTGATATTCCGGACGCTTTCTTCAAAAAAGTGTGTAATTTCGAGTTGCCTGAAGTTCGTGAATATGCTGTAGGTATGCTTTTTTTACCAAAAAGTCAAAATCAAGTTGATTTTTGTATCACTACTTTTGAAAAGTGTGTTCAAGATCAAAATTTACAAATATTAGGTTGGAGAGATGTACCAGTTGATGTATCTAATTTAGGACAGGTCGCTGCGGAAAAAGAACCAACTATCAAACAAGTATTCGTTGGTAAAAACGGATTGAATCTTACAGAACAAGAATTCAATGCCAAATTATTTGCTGCAAGAAAGATTTCGGAGCATGCTATCCGCAATTCTAAAACTTCAGAAAGCCACAAATACTACTTCACTAGTTTATCAACCACTACTATTATATATAAAGGTTTATTGATGCCAGAAGACATCAGTAGATATTATACTGATTTAACAGATACGGATTTGGTAACTCGATTGGCTTTAGTTCACCAACGTTTCTCTACCAATACCTTCCCTTCTTGGGATTTGGCTCAACCATTTAGATACATGTGTCATAATGGAGAGATCAATACCTTGAGAGGAAATGTGAGCCGTATGCGTTCTCGTGAAGAATTGATGGAAAGTCCAATTTTTGGAGAAGACATCAAAAAATTATTCCCAATTATATTAGAAGGAAAATCCGATTCAGCTTCTATGGATATGGTAGTTGAGTTATTATTGATGACTGGACGTTCTTTACCAGAAGCTATGATGATGGTTGTTCCTGAAGCTTGGGAAAAACACCAAACCATGTCCAAAGAGAAAAAAGCGTTCTACGAATACAACTCTTGTATCATGGAACCTTGGGATGGCCCTGCTTCTATTCCGTTTACTGATGGGAATGTAATTGGAGCTTTATTGGACAGAAATGGACTACGTCCTTCTCGTTATACTTTGACAAAAAGTGGATTCGTAATTATGTCTTCTGAAATTGGTGTATTGGATATCGATCCAGAAGATGTAATTCAACACGGTCGTTTAGAGCCGGGAAAAATGTTCTTGGTAGACATGAACGAAGGTAGAATTATTGAAGATGAAGAAGTTAAAAATGCTGTTGTTACCAAACGTCCTTACCAAAAATGGTTGGATGGAAATTTGGTTCAATTGGCTCAAATTCCTTACACAAACAACCCTATCCCAACAGAAAGTGTTGATTTCCACACAAGACAACGTTTATTTGGCTATACTATTGAGGATTTAAAAACTATCATTAACCCAATGGGATCAAAAGGTGCTGAAGCTATCAGTTCTATGGGTAATGATACTCCACTGGCTGTTTTGTCTGAACAACCGCAACTATTATACAACTATTTCAAACAATTATTTGCTCAGGTAACGAATCCGCCTTTGGATGGTATCCGTGAGGAAATCATTACTGATATTAGTTTAGCTGTGGGTGGGGATTTCAATATTTTTGATATTGATGAAAAACACAGTAAAAAAATCAAAATTCAAAATCCAGTTATCTCTAACGAGGATTTAGATAAAATAAGAAACATTGATCACGCCGATTTCAAATCAGTTACTATTTCTACTTTATACAAAATAGAAAAAGGAGTTAACGGTTTAGAGCGTTCATTAGAAAAATGTATTCAAGCTACTTACAAAGCGGTTTCTGAAGGATGTAACATTGTTATCCTTTCAGATAGAGGAGTTACTGAAAAATTAGCTCCAATTCCAATGTTATTAGCCTGTTCTTACATTCACCATACCTTAAATAAATTAGGAGTTCGTTCTAAATTCGGTATTATCATCGAATCGGCTGAGCCACGTGAACCACACCACTTTGCTTTATTATTTGGATACGGCGCAAGTGCTATCAACCCTTACATGGTAAATGAAATTATTCATGACCAAGTAAATGAAGGACACATCACTGGAGTAAAAGCAGATTACGCTATTACTAACTACAATAAAGCAATTGCAAAAGGAATCGTTAAGATTATGAATAAAATTGGTATCTCTACCTTACATTCATATAAAGCGGCTCAAATTTTTGAAATTCTTGGTCTAAACAAATCGTTTAGCACTAAATATTTCCCTTTCACTCCTTCTCGAATTGAAGGTATTGGGTTGATGGAAGTAGAAAAAGAAATCAAGAAAAGACACCAAAAAGCGTTCCCTAATTCTAAAATAGCTAACTTATTGCCTTTAGAAATTGGTGGTATCTACAGATGGAGAAGATCAGGTGAGAAACACATGTTCAACCCTACTACTATTGCTAAATTGCAACAAGCAGTTCGTTTGAACAGTCCTGAGGCCTACCAACAATACTCTGATATGGTCAACAATCAAAGTAAAAACTTGATGACTATTAGAGGTTTATTTGAATTCAACAATTTAGACCCGATTTCTATTGACGAAGTAGAACCTTGGACAGAAATCGTTAAAAAATTCAAAACTGGAGCCATGTCTTATGGATCTATCAGTGCTGAGGCTCACGAGAATTTAGCCATTGCCATGAATAGAATTGGTGGTAAAAGTAACTCTGGAGAAGGTGGTGAAAACCCAAAACGTTTCCAAAAAGAATTAAACGGTGACTCAAAAAATAGTGCTATCAAACAAGTAGCATCAGGACGTTTTGGTGTGTCAATTAATTATTTGACTAACGCTAAAGAAATCCAAATTAAAATGGCTCAAGGAGCAAAACCTGGTGAAGGTGGTCAGCTTCCTGGAGAGAAAGTAGTGCCTTGGATTGCAGAAACAAGAAATTCAACACCTTATGTTGGATTAATTTCTCCTCCTCCACACCACGACATTTACTCTATTGAAGATTTATCTCAATTAATCTTTGACTTGAAAAATGCCAACCGTGAGGCACGTGTAAACGTAAAATTAGTTTCTGAAGTGGGTGTTGGAACTATTGCTGCGGGTGTTGCCAAAGCAAAAGCCGACGTAATCTTAATTTCAGGATACGATGGAGGTACTGGTGCTGCACCATTAACTTCATTACAACATACAGGTATTCCGTGGGAATTGGGATTAGCCGAAGCACAGCAAACTTTGATTTTAAATGACTTAAGAAGTCGTGTGGTTTTAGAGTGTGACGGACAATTAAAAACAGGTCGTGACGTAGCTATTGCTGCTTTATTAGGAGCAGAAGAATTCGGATTTGCAACCGCTCCATTAGTAGCTTCAGGTTGTATCATGATGAGAGCTTGTCACTTGAATACTTGTCCAGTAGGTATTGCTACACAAGACCCTGAATTGAGAAAGAATTTCAAAGGAACTCCTGAACATGTCATTAATTTCATGTATTTTATTGCTGAAGAGTTACGACAAATTATGGCTCAATTAGGATTCAGAACGTTGAAAGAAATGGTAGGTCAATCACAAAAATTAAATGTGAACAAAGCGATCGATCATTACAAAGCAAATGGCTTGGATTTATCAACTATCCTTTACAAACCAGAAAAAGCAAACGTAGTTCCAAATCACAATACTACAACTCAAGATCACGCTTTAGAAAACGTATTGGATTTTGATATTATCAAAGCAGCTATTCCTTCTATTTATAGAAAAGAGAAAACAAGAGTAACTTTCAATATCAAAAATACTGACCGTTCAGTTGGTGCAATTTTAAGTAACGAAATTTCTAAAATATACGGAGCACAAGGACTTCCAGACGACACTATATTAGTAGACTTTACAGGTTCGGCTGGACAAAGTTTTGGAGCTTTTGCTACGAATGGATTGTCATTCAAAATCCACGGTAACTGTAACGATTACTTAGGAAAAGGGCTTTCTGGTGGTAAATTAATCATCAAAGTACCGCCTACTGCAACTTTCAAACCAGAAGAGAACATCATCATTGGTAACGTTGCTCTTTACGGAGCGATTACTGGTGAAGCCTATATCAATGGTATGGCTGGAGAGCGTTTTGCAGTACGAAATTCAGGTGCAACAGCAGTTGTAGAAGGAATTGGAGATCACGGTTGTGAATACATGACAGGTGGTAACGTAGTAATTTTAGGTAAAACAGGTAGAAACTTTGCTGCCGGTATGAGTGGTGGTATTGCTTATATATATGACCCTGAAAAAAAATTCGATGCCACTGTTTGTAATATGGAAATGGTCGCTTTCGAAGAAAACGAAGTAGAAGACATTACTAAATTGAGACGTTTGATTAAAAATCATTCTATGTATACTAATAGCCCATTAGCAAAACGAATTTTAGCGGATTGGGAAAATCAACAAAAACACTTTATCAAAGTGATGCCAACAGATTACAAAAAAGCATTACAAAGATTGGCAGAAGAAAATAAAGTTGAAGAATTAATAGCACAATAGTCATGGGAAAGATAGGTGGATTTAAAGAATATAGTAGAGCGGATGAAAGTAATATCGCTGTAGCAGAACGTGTTTCTAATTACAATGAATTTACAATTCCGTTATCAAAAGAAAAAATCAAAGAACAAGGTTCAAGATGTATGGATTGCGGTATTCCGTTCTGTCACAGTTCATGTCCGTTAGGAAATTTAATTCCTGATTTTAACGACATGGTACACCAAGAAGAATGGGAAAGCGCTTTAGCTATCCTGCAATCAACCAACAACTTCCCTGAATTTACTGGAAGATTATGCCCTGCTCCATGTGAAAAATCATGTGTATTAGGTATCATCAAGGAACCCGTTGCTATTGAAAATATTGAAAAAAATATTATCGAAAGAGGTTTTGCTGAAGGTTGGATCAAACCACAAGTTCCTGCACAAAGAACAGGTAAAACTGTAGCTGTTGTAGGTTCTGGACCTGCTGGATTAGCTGCCGCACAACAATTGAACCGTGCTGGTCATACTGTAACCGTTTTTGAAAGAGACAATGCTATTGGAGGTTTATTGCGTTACGGAATTCCAAACTTTAAATTAGAAAAAGGAATCATCGACAGACGTGTTGCTATCTTAGAAGCAGAAGGAATCACTTTTAAAACCAACGTTCACGTTGGTGTCAACTTCAGTGTTGATGAATTAAATGCTTTTGATTCTGTTGTGCTTTGTGGTGGCGCTACCGAAAGAAGAGGCTTACCTACTAAAGGTGCTGATGCTAAAGGTGTCGTTCAAGCGATGACGTTCTTAACACAACAAACTAAAGTAGTTTGGGGAGAATCTGTTCCTGACCAAGTGTTGGCTACCGGTAAAGATGTAATCGTTATTGGTGGTGGAGATACTGGTTCTGACTGTGTGGGTACTTCTAACAGACAAGGAGCAAAATCAGTAACTAACTTTGAGATTATGCCAAAACCACCCGTTGGAAGAAGCGAATCGACTCCTTGGCCTTACTGGCCGTTACAATTGAAAACTTCGTCTTCGCACGAAGAAGGTTGTAACAGAAACTGGTTAATTAACACTAAAGAGTTCATCACTAATGATAAAGGCGAATTAACGGCTTTAAAAACAGTGGAAGTAGAATGGAAAATCGTTCCAGGACAACGCCCTGAATTAATTGAAAGAGAAGGTTCAGAAAAAATCTGGCCTTGTGACCTAGCTTTATTAGCACTTGGATTTACAGGTCCTGAGAAAACGTTAAGCGAGCAATTAGGCATTGAGACTGATTTCAGAACTAATTATAAAGCAAATAACTACCAAACCAATGTACCTCACATTTTCACTGCTGGTGATATGAGAAGAGGACAATCATTAATTGTTTGGGCTATTTCTGAAGGTCGTGAAGCGGCGAGAGAAGTAGATTTGTTCTTAATGGGATCAACTAACTTACCTACAAAAGGTAACGGAGACTTACCTACTTTGTAAGACCAAAACAACACAACACTACTAACATCCCTTGGTATTTTATATCAAGGGATGTTTATTTTTACAAAAATATTCAAAATCACACTTAATGTTTATAATTAAACATTTTGTTATATTTTGTTAAAGAATTCCATTTTATTTGTTTGTGAGAAGAAAGAATAATAAATTTGCTCAAAATTAGAATCCAATGCAAGGAAAAGACTTATTACAATTAGCAGAACAATTTGGTAGCCCCTTATATGTTTATGATGCCGAAAAAATACAATCTCAATACAACCGATTAACCAAAGCGTTTTCTAAAGTAGATACCCTTCGCATTAATTATGCTATGAAAGCATTATCTAATGTAGCCATTCTTCAATTATTGAGAGATATGGGTTCTGGTTTAGATACGGTTTCTATTCAAGAGGTTTTACTAGGATTACACGCAGGCTATGCTCCTGAAAAAATATTCTTTACTCCTAACGGTGTTTCTTTAGAAGAAATCGAAGAAGTTGCTGCTATGGGAGTGCAGATCAATATTGACAACTTGTCTATTTTAGAGCAATTTGGAACTAAATATCCAGACACCCCTGTTTGTATTCGTATCAATCCACACGTAATGGCGGGGGGAAATACCAATATTTCTGTAGGTCATATTGATAGTAAATTTGGTATTTCAATTCATCAATTGCCACACTTAATTCGTATTGTAGAAAATACAAAAATGAATATTGTGGGGATTCACATGCACACAGGATCGGATATTTTAGATATTGAAGTATTCTTGTATGCTGCTGAAATTTTATTTGATGTAGCCAAAAACTTCAAAAACTTAGAATTCTTAGATTTTGGAAGTGGCTTCAAAGTACCGTACAAAAAAGACGATATTGAAACGGATATTGAAGAGTTGGGTAAAAAATTATCAAAAAGATTCAATGATTTCTGTACGGAGTATGGTAAAGATTTGACATTAATCTTCGAACCTGGAAAATTCTTAGTGAGTGAGGCAGGATTCTTCTTGGCAAAAGTAAATGTGGTAAAACAAACCACTTCTACTGTTTTTGCAGGAGTGGATAGTGGTTTCAACCACTTGATTCGTCCAATGTTGTACGGATCACAACACCATATCGAGAACATTTCTAATTCTGAAGGAAAAGAGCGTTTCTATTCGGTTGTGGGTTACATCTGCGAAACGGATACTTTTGCAAACAACAGACGAATTGCCGAAATCAACGAAGGTGATATTCTTTGTTTCAGAAATGCTGGAGCTTATTGCTTCTCCATGTCATCCAATTACAATTCAAGATACAAACCAGCCGAAGTATTATGGCTCAATGGTCAAGGGCATTTAATTCGTGCCAAAGAATCGTTTGAAGATTTATTACGCAATCAAATTCCGTTGCCAGTTGCAGCAACTGTTTAATACACAAAAAAATCCCGTTCTAATGAACGGGATTTTTTTATTCCTTTTATCATTATATTTGAAAAGAAAAAAACAATTTATCTTGAATAATCTTCAGACAAAAAAACAATCAATCCTAATGCAATGCCTTATCAGTATTACATTAGTCGTGTCTGTTTCTCTAATTTGTTATTTTTTATCCAAGCATATTGATTATAGAATTACAGCTTTAATTTTACTCATGACCGTATCAGTTACGGCGATGTTATTCGACATCATTCCTGTACTAATAACAGCTTTTTTGAGTGGCTTAATTCTTAATTATTTTTTCATCCAACCGTTATTTACACTTCATATCACCAATACCGAAGATGTTTTATTGTTCTTCATGTATCTTATTATTGCGTTAGTAAGTGCTGTACTTACTTATAAAATTCGAGAAGCAGAAAATAAGGCTCGTGATAAAGAAGAAAAAGAAAAAACAATACAACTTTATGACACTTTACTCAATTCACTTTCTCATGAATTGCGTACCCCTATTGCAACTATAATTGGTGCAATTGATACCTTAAAAGAAAACAAAAAGAAACTTTCCGAAAATAACCAAACCGTATTATTAGAAGAAATTGACAAAGCTAGTATTCGGCTGAACAGACAAGTTGAAAATTTACTCAACATGAGTCGATTAGAAACCGGTACACTGAAAACAAAACAAGATTGGTGTGATTTGAACGAATTGATTTATTCTTTGATTGAAAAAATTGCCGTGGTTAAAAATGAACACACCATCAATTTTGATCCTGATGAAAAATTACCCCTGTTCAAATTAGACACAGGATTGATCGAAGAAATTATTCAAAATTTAGTTTTAAACGCCATTCAATATACTCCTAAGAAATCCATAATAAAAATTGTAGCAACACATCAATTAGAAAACTGTATCATTACTATTTCTGACACTGGAAAAGGTTTTCCCGAAAGCGAAATTAAATTTGCCTTTGATAAATTTTATCGATTGCCCAACACAAAAACAGGCGGTAGTGGACTTGGTTTATCGATTGTAAAAGGTTTTGTAGAAGCGCACAATGGTACAATATCATTAAAAAATATTCCCAATTCAGGAGCTTGTTTTACAATTACTATTCCCACAGAAACTTCGTATTTAAACTCTCTCAAAAATGAATAAAGCTGAAATTTTAGTTATTGATGACGAATCGCCAATTCGAAAATTACTTGAAATCACTTTAGAAAGTAATGATTACAAAGTTTGGCTTGCTGAAACGGGAAAAGAAGGCGTGCTTTTAGCCGTCAATCATCCACCAGAACTCATTTTATTGGATTTGGGATTGCCAGATAAAAGTGGACACGAAATTCTAAAAGAGCTACGCACTTGGTACAATAAGGCGATTATCATTTTATCTGTTCAAGACAGCGAAGAAGATATCGTAAAAGCCTTAGACAATGGAGCCACTGATTATCTTACCAAACCTTTCAGAACAGCCGAATTGTTAGCTAGAATTCGTTCTGTGATTCGAAGAAATCAAACACAAAATGACAGTAGTGTATTGATATGTGGTAATTTAGAAATTGATTTTGGCGCGCGAATCATCAAAAGAAATGAAGAAACATTAAAACTTACTGCTACCGAGTTTAACTTATTAGCCCTTTTTATGAAAAACGAAGGGCGTGTGCTCACCCATCAATACATTTTAAAAGAAATTTGGGGAGTAGGCTATCAAACTGAAACACAATATTTGCGAGTGTTTGTAGCTACCTTACGTAAAAAAATTGAAGACAACCCTAATCAACCCAAACACATCATTACCGAAAGTGGTGTAGGCTACCGTTTTAGCTAAATCTTTATAAAATCTTTATATCTAACCGCTACATCTTTACATTCTGCCAATACCATTTTATTGAAATTTGTACTATTATAAATAGTAAAACATTCAATAATGAATACATTAAAAAATGATGCGACAAACAAAGTAACCATTGCCTCTCTCTTAGTAGCGTTAGGTATTATTTATGGAGATATTGGTACCAGCCCCTTATATGCTTTACGAGCCGTAATTGGAGATAGACCCATTGATTTAACTTTAGTTTACGGAGGTGTTTCCTGTATTTTTTGGACTTTAGTATTCCAAACTACGGTAAAATACGTTTGGCTTACTCTACGCGCTGACAATCATGGTGAAGGTGGAATATTCTCGCTTTATGCTTTAGTGAGACGTTATGGCAAAAAATTAGTTATTCCAACTATACTTGGAGCTACTACACTATTAGCAGACGGAATCATCACCCCTCCTATTTCGGTATCTTCTGCCATAGAAGGTCTCGGAATGGTAAAAGGACTTGAAAACACTATTGTTCCTGGAAATACTTTAACCATAGGAATCGTAGTGGCTATTTTATCATTATTATTTTTCTTTCAACGTTTTGGAACACATGTTATTGGAAAATTTTTCGGGCCTATAATGGCAACTTGGTTTACCATGTTATTAGTAGTTGGAATCCATGAAATTACACTACACCCTGATATTATAAAAGCTTTAAATCCGTATTATGGATATGATCTTTTACTAAATTATCCCAGCGGATTCTGGCTATTAGGAGCTGTTTTCCTTTGCACCACAGGTGCTGAAGCTTTATACTCCGACTTAGGGCATTGCGGTATTAAAAACATACGTATTACTTGGATTTATGTTAAAATTAGTTTGGTGGTTAGTTACTTAGGACAAGCTGCTTGGCTAATGCACCAAGGAGAAAGCCTCTTAAATGGTAGAAATCCATTTTTTGAAATTATTCCAACTTGGTTTTTATTACCTAGTATAATTATTGCTACTTGCGCAACCATTATTGCTTCTCAAGCCTTGATTAGCGGTAGTTTTACCTTAATTAGTGAGGGGATGAACCTTAACTTTTGGCCTAGAGTAACTGTAAAGCAACCAAGTGATAGCAAAGGACAAGTTTATATTCCTAGTGTAAATAGTATGCTATGGTTTGGCTGTATTTTAATGATGGTATATTTTAAAGAAAGTGCACACATGGAAGCCGCTTATGGATTTTCTATTACCATAACTATGTTAATGACTACCTATCTATTAAGCTATTTTATTAATTATAGATTAAAATGGAACAAATTAAAAGTTATTTTGTTCCTAAGTATTTTTGGAACTATTGAAATTGCTTTTTTTATTGCCAATGTTGCCAAAATTAAAGAACGTTGGATGTTCTTATTTTTTGAACTTTTTATCTTTACAGTAATGTATGTTTGGTTCTTCGCCAGAAAAATCAACAATAGATTCACTAAGTTTGTTGAATTAGGCAAATACAGCAGCACATTAACAGAGCTTAGTGAGGACGACGCGATTCCAAAATTTGCTACTCATTTGATTTACTTATCAAAAGCGGATAGACGCCATGAGATTGAGGAAAAAATTATGAAATCAATTTTTTCAAAAAAACCCAAACGTGCCGATGTATATTGGTTTTTACACATCAATCGCACCGAAGATCCTTTTACACTTTCTTATGATGTATCTGAATTAGTGGATGACAAAGTAATTAAAGTAAACATTAATGTAGGATTTAGAGTTCAGCCAAAAACCGAATTGTATTTCAAAACTATCGTGAAAGAATTAGTGGCCAATAAAGAATTGAATTTACACATTCGCCCAGACGGTTCTAGTAAATACAATAGCGAACCCGATTTCAAATTTGTAGTAATAGAAAAATTCATATCTATAGAAAATGAATTTGCACTACGTGAAGGTATGTTACTCAATTCTTATTTCTTATTAAAACACATGAGTTTAAGTGATGAAAAAGCCTTTGGATTAGAAAAATCAGATGTTGAAGTGGAACAAATTCCATTAGTCTATCAGCCCATAACCAATATCAAATTAGATCGAAAAATCAGATAGTAATGAAACCTGATTCATCATTAGAACTATTTCAAAAGTATTTTAATCTTGAAAACCGATTAATTGAAATTGAATTAAAAAATCATGAAGTTCTCAAAGGAAAATTTATTGGTTATTTCAAAGGGAAAGAAAAAACCATTGTAAAATGGCATTTTACAGATGTTGATATTCTTTTTGGCAGAGATCAATTTGGATTTTTAATTGGACAACTTATTGAACACAAAGACATTTTGAGTGTACGGTTCTTAGAAGATAATTCAATTATTTATCTTAATAAATAATTAGTACTTAAAATAAAAATCCCATTCTGAATCAGAACGGGATTTTTTATATCAACTAAATCCTAAAGATATTATTTTACAAACAACTCTTCCAATACTTCAGATTCTGTTCCATTTGGAAATGGAATTTTCAATAGTTGTGAAAGTGTTGGTACAATCTGAGTAATGTGTTTTTTTGTATGAGAGTTGCCTTTTGGGACATGCCAACCATAAAATAACATCGGTACGTGCGTGTCATAACTATTAGGTGAGCCATGCGTAGTTCCCGTTTCTACATATTCCATGTAGCCCGCTTTGTCTAAAATAAAAATATCGCCATTTTGTTTTGGGTCATATCCTTTGGCAATAAAACTCAAGAAATAATCGTCTCCTGTCGAAGTTAGAATTTCTTCTTCAGTATAAACACGTTTCACTTGGTCTTGCGTCATTAAAAAGTCTTTGAAACTTTGTTTCACTTTGGACAATTCCAAACCTTTTTCTTTCAATACTGGTTTATTAAAGAACAAATTGAAATTTGAATAATTCAACACAACATCAACCCCAAAAGTAGCTACAGAAAATTTTCTCAAAGCAGCATCAACATTTTTAGAGGGCACATTCTTAACATTGTATTTGTTATCTTTCAAATAGTTAGGATTCTCAGCTCCAGCGTGATCCGCAGTTAAGAACAGCACATAATTGTCTTTTCCAACCGTTTGGTCTAAATACGTCAAGAACTTAGCTAAAGTTAAATCCAATCGCAAATACGTATCTTGTAATTCCATAGAACGAGGACCAAAAGTATGTCCTACATAATCTGTTGAAGAGAAACTTACTGTCAAGAAATCGGTAATCGCGTCTTTACCTAATTGTTCTTTATCAATAGCTCTTATGGCTAAATCAGCCAAAATATCATTCCCAAAAGGAGTAGTTCGCAATACATCAGCTCCTTTTTCGTCGTATATTTTTTTCAAATTATACGGAAAAACGGGTCCTGTGGTTTTATCTATTTTACCTTCATACGGATTATCATCTACTAAACTTTCATCATAAGTAGCAACTGGTTTTAACAAATCCCAACCACCGTTGATGTAATTCATATAACGCTTTTCGTTATTAAATTCCGTAACCCATTCCGGCAAACTAGCTCCATAAAATGTACTCGAAATAAACGCTCCGGTTTTACTGTACCAATACGCACCATTAGCAAAATGTCCTGCCGGTAAAATAGCGCCACGGTCTTTAATACTCATCCCAATGACTTTTCCTCTAAAATTAGTAGCCATTCGCAATTCGTCAGTAATAGTAGTGCTTAACAAGTTTTTAGGCGACATAGCGCCTTCTTTATCTGTTCCGTCGCCAAGCGTTTTCACACTAGCATCATCGGTGCAATACATCTCTTTTCCAGTAGCACGATTAAACCATTCGTTACCTACAATTCCGTGTGTAGCAGGTGTTGTTCCGGTGTAAATGGAAGCATGTCCTGGAGCCGTATAAGTAGGTACATAATTGTAATGCATATTATGAAAAGTATATCCTCCGTTCATAATACGCTTAAAACCGTTGGCAGAAAAATCATCTGAAAAACGATACAAATATTCCATTTTCATTTGGTCCACCACAATTCCAACTACCAATTTTGGACGTTGTTGTGCTTGAACAGTCAAAACCAGACTAAAAGTCAAAAACAATACTAATTTTTTCATATTAGGTAAATTTTATTATACTACTTTATACTATCCAAAAATACTGATTAAATTGGATAACTATTTTCAAAAAAGGCTTTTTGACTAAATTTAATTTAAAAATAACATCTAAAGAGGATTCTATTTTGGATTTTCTTCAAAATAGCGTTTTTCAATGCGTTTGATGTCTTTGATGGATTTTTTGGCCCAAGCCAATCTCTTCTCCATAATTTCTTCTTCAGACAATTGCCAATTAATATCTGAATTTCGGAGTCTGTTAGTCAAATTCTGAATGATAATCGCTGCCGAAACTGAAATATTTAAACTCTCTGTAAATCCTACCATTGGAATTTTCAAAAATCCATCGGCTTCTTTCATAATTTCTTCTGACAAACCGTCTATTTCTGTTCCAAAAAACAAAGCACTGGGTTTAGAAATATCGAAATTTTCCAATAAACAGTCATTCTCGTGTGGCGTAGTGGCAATAATTTGATAGCCTTTATTTCGTAACGTTTGCACGCAAGCAGAAGGTTTTTCATAGGTAGTAATATCCACCCATTTTTGAGCACCCATCGCAATTTGTTTGTCGATACTTTTCCCGTAACGTTGTTCAATTACATTCAATTCTTGGATTCCAAAAACTTCGCAACTGCGCATTACTGCACTCGTATTGTGCATTTGAAAAACATCTTCTACTGCTATTGTAAAATGATTGGTTCTATTTTTCAGGACATTCAAAAAGCGTTCTTTTCGATTGTCTGTCAAAATATTTTCAAGAAAATTAAGGTAATCAATATCAATCATTGTCTCTTTTTTGGAGGCAAAAATAGTAAAAAGGTTTATATTTGCACTTTCGAAAAAACAACACAAAAATGACTACTCTAAACGAATTGAATGCCATCTCTCCTATCGACGGAAGATACAGAAATAAAACCCTTTCTTTAGCTCCTTTTTTCTCGGAAGAAGCTTTAATCAAATACCGCGTTTTAATTGAGATTGAATACTTCATTGCTTTGTGTGAAGTGCCTTTACCTCAACTTAAAAATGTAAATCCCAATTTATTCGATAGTTTGCGTGCTATCTACAAAAACTTTTCTACCGAAGATGCGCTTTGGATTAAAGAAACCGAGAAAGTTACTAATCACGATGTGAAAGCGGTAGAATATTTCATCAAGGATGCTTTCGAAAAATTAGGTTTATCAGAATACAAAGAGTTCATTCACTTCGGATTAACTTCTCAAGATATTAATAATACAGCGATTCCGCTTTCGACAAAAGAAGCGTTTGAAAAAGTATACATGCCTTCTTTAATTGGTTTGATTTCAAAACTAAAAGAATTAAGCACCGAATGGCGTGACATCCCGATGCTAGCGCGTACTCACGGACAACCCGCTTCTCCTACTCGTTTAGGAAAAGAAATTGGTGTTTTTGTAGAGCGTTTAGAAGAGCAAATGCGTTTGTTGTTCAATATTCCGTTTGCAGCAAAATTTGGCGGTGCAACTGGAAATTACAATGCCCACCACGTGGCGTATCCACAAATTGATTGGAAACAATTTGGCGATACCTTTGTAGAGAACAATTTAGGTTTACACCACTCCTTCCCTACTACACAAATTGAGCATTACGATCACTTTGCTGCTTTTTTTGATGCCTTAAAAAGAATCAACACCATTATCATTGACTTAGACCGAGATATTTGGACGTATGTGTCAATGGAGTATTTCAAACAAAAAATCAAAGCAGGAGAAATTGGTTCTTCAGCTATGCCACATAAAGTAAACCCTATTGATTTTGAAAACTCAGAAGGTAACTTAGGAATTGCTAATGCTATTTTTGAACATTTATCGGCTAAATTGCCTGTTTCAAGATTACAACGTGACTTAACTGACAGTACTGTTTTGAGAAATATTGGTGTACCCATAGGACATACTATTATTGCTTTTGAAGCTACCTTGAAAGGATTGAACAAATTGTTGTTAAACGAACCAAAATTCCACGAGGATTTAGAGAAAAACTGGGCGGTTGTAGCTGAGGCTATCCAAACAATTTTACGTCGTGAAGCATATCCAAATCCGTATGAGGCATTGAAAGGTTTAACAAGAACCAACGAAGCAATTACCAAAGAATCGATTCATAGTTTCATTGCAACCTTAGACGTTAGTGAGGGTATTAAAACAGAATTATTGCAAATTACACCAAGTAATTTTGTGGGGATTTAATTTCCAAAATAAAGAACATAAAAAAGGCTTAAGAAAATATCTTAAGCCTTTTTTTATTTGAAAAACTATTTTAATTATCTTGAATAATTCGGAGCTTCTTTAGTAATTGTCACATTGTGTGGATGACTTTCTGTGATTCCACTTGAAGTGATACGAACGAAACGCCCATTTTCTTGTAAAGTTGGAATGTCTTTAGCACCACAGTACCCCATTCCGGCACGAAGACCACCAATGAATTGCAACATACTTTCGTTCAATTCTCCTTTGTAGGGCACACGACCTACAATTCCTTCTGGAACTAATTTCTTCACATCGTCTTCCACATCTTGGAAATAACGGTCTTTTGACCCTCCTTGCATCGCTTCAACAGAACCCATTCCTCGGTAGGATTTGAATTTTCTTCCTTCAAAAATAATGGTTTCTCCTGGAGACTCTTTTGTACCTGCTAAAAGTGACCCTAACATCACACAGTCAGCACCTGCAGCAATCGCTTTAGGAATATCTCCTGTGTAACGAATACCACCATCAGCAATAACTGGCACACCAGTTCCTTTGATAGCCGCAGCTACTTCTAAAACCGCTGAAAATTGAGGGAAACCAACACCTGCCACAATACGAGTAGTACAAATCGACCCCGGTCCGATACCCACTTTTACTCCATCAGCACCATTTTCAACTAAATATTGAGCTGCTTCTGGTGTAGCAATGTTTCCAACAATAACATCAATTTGAGGGAATTTAGCTTTTACTTCTTTCAACACATTCACCACGCCTTGCGTATGCCCGTGAGCCGTATCAATAATAATAGCATCTACTCCCGCTTTCACTAAAGCTTCTGCTCTTTGAACTGCATCTCCCGTAACGCCAATTGCAGCAGCAACGCGCAAACGTCCGTAAACGTCTTTGTTAGCAATGGGTTTCTGAGTTAATTTAGTAATATCTCTAAAAGTGATTAATCCTACTAATTCATTTTTAGCGTTAACCACTGGTAATTTTTCAATTTTGTTTCCTTGCAAAACTACTTCTGCTTGTTCTAACGAAGTACCTTCAGCAACTGTAATTAAGTTTTGAGAAGTCATTACCTCAACAATAGGACGCGCTCCATTTTTTTCAAAACGCAAGTCACGATTGGTAACAATTCCTTTTAAGATTTTATGTTCGTCTACAATTGGGATTCCCCCAATTCCGAATTCTTTCATTGCATTTTTAGCATCCGCTACAGTAGAAGTCAACGGCAAAGTAACTGGATCAATAATCATCCCAGACTCCGCACGTTTTACTTTACGCACTTTAGCCGCTTGTTGCTCAATAGTCATATTCTTATGAAGCACTCCAATTCCGCCTTCTTGAGCCATAGCAATAGCCATTGCGCTTTCGGTAACCGTATCCATAGCAGCAGCTACGATAGGAACGTTTAATGTAATGTTTCTTGAAAATTTAGATTGAATACTTACTTCGCGGGGAAGCACATTAGAATAGTTTGGAACTAATAGAACGTCATCGTAAGTTAATCCTTCACCGATAATCTTAGAATTGTGTGCGATCATTGCAATTTGAAGTTGTGGTTAAATTGCGTGCAAATATAGATAATCTTAAGCAAAAAACCATCGCTATCTTATAATTTATGATTAAATTGCGGTAGATGGCTTATTTCAATCGATATCAGACCACCGTCAGTTATTTAAAATGGAGTTTATTTTTTGGTAAAATGGGAATACAAACAGAAATAAAAGGACTAACCGAATCTGAAGTAGCCGAGTCAAGAATAAAAAACGGCACTAATTCGCTCTACCATCAGCATAAAAATAGCTTTTGGACTTCTGTGGTGGAAATTTGTAAAGAACCCATGTTTCTACTTCTTGCTACAGCAACTAGTATTTATTTCATTACTGGCGAACACAGCAACGGAATTTTTATGTCCATTGCCATTGTTCTTATCGCTAGTATTTCGCTTTACCTAGAATCCAAAAGCAAAAATGCGATTCAAGCCTTAGAAAAACTCACACAACCTAAAAGCAAGGTAATTAGAGAAGGCGTTTTAATTGAGATCCCAAGTGAAGAAATAGTTTTAGGCGATTATATCCAAATTGAAGAAGGTACTTTTGTTCCAGCTGACGGACTTATTATCCAATCGAATGATTTCTCTGTAAACGAATCCATTTTGACTGGTGAATCTTTTTCGGTGGCCAAAAATGAAAAATCAGAAAACAAAGAAGTATACCAAGGTACTATTGTAGCAAGTGGATTAGCTATTTGTATTGTTAGTGCCATTGGGAATAAAACCCAATTAGGGAAAATCGGAAAAAGTTTAAGTTCTATTGAAGAAGAAAAAACACCTTTGCAAAAACAAATTGAAAATTTCACAAAGAAAATGTCACTAATTGGACTGGTTATTTTTGTGATCGTTTGGGGCATTAATTTTTACCATTCCCCCATATTTTTAGACAGTTTGATTAAAGCGTTGACTATTGCCATGAGCATTATTCCCGAGGAAATTCCGGTGGCATTTACCACTTTTATGGCACTTGGCGCTTGGCGCTTAATGAAAATGGGGATTATTGTAAAACATACTAAAACTGTTGAAACACTTGGAAGCGCTACCGTTATTTGCACCGACAAAACTGGAACCATTACCGAAAATAAAATGAGTTTAGCACAATGGTACACGCTTGCTTCCAACCAAATTTCAGGAATACATTCTGAAATGACCCCAGATGAAACTGAACTGTTAACCTTGGCAATGTGGGCTAGCGAACCTATTCCTTTTGATGCAATGGAAATAGCACTTCACGATGCCTACAGTAATTTAGATTTAGCAGACGAACGAGCTGATTTTAAATTGGCTTATGAATATCCTTTGAGTGGCCAGCCTCCCATGATGACTCACATTTTCGAAAATGAGAAAGGAATTCGAGTGATTGCTACCAAAGGCGCTCCCGAAGCGATAATGGCTTGTTCTAATTTATCAGAGAACGAAAGCCAACACATTCAACAAGCCTTAAAGACAATGACGCAAGAAGGCTTTCGCGTTTTGGCTGTTGCCGAAGCTAAATTTTACGGAGAAGACTTTCCTCAAAAGCAACAAGATTTTTCATTTAAATTCAAAGGTTTAGTCGCTTTTTACGACCCGCCAAAAAGTAATATCAAAGCTGTTTTTGAAACTTTTTACAAAGCAGGAATTGACATTAAAATCATAACTGGCGACAATGCCGAAACCAGTACAACGATTGCCAAACAAGTGGGATTTAAAAATTATGACAAAACCTTGAGCGGAGACGAATTGATGGCAATGAATGACGATGAACTGAAACAAAAAGTAATGGAAACTCATCTATTTACACGAATGTTTCCCGAAGCCAAACTTAAAATCATCAAAGCCTTAAAAGAAAACAACCAAATTGTAGCCATGACTGGTGACGGTGTCAATGATGGTCCAGCTTTAAAATCAGCACACATCGGAATTGCAATGGGTAAACGAGGTACAGAAATAGCCAAACAAGCTGCAAACCTTATTTTAATCGATGATGATTTTGCCAAAATGACCGAAGCCATTGCTATGGGTAGAAAAATCTATATCAATTTAAAAAAAGCGATTCAGTACATTATTTCAATTCATATTCCAATCATCTTGATTGTGTTTATTCCACTTTCTTTGGGCTGGATATATCCTAATATTTTCTCCCCTGTTCATGTCATCTTTTTAGAGCTTATTATGGGGCCAACCTGCTCTATAATTTATGAAAATGAACCTATGGAACGCAATCTTATGGAATTAAAACCACGTCCGTTATCCAATACATTTTTTAAATTCAAGGAAATTGCTATAAGTATTATACAAGGACTTGCCATTACTTTAGGATTGCTTTTGATCTATCAATATAGTGTTAGCAACGGAAATTCAGAAAACGTGACCAGAACTCTAGTCTTCATAAGTTTAATAAGTTCTAATATTTTTATGACACTTGTAAACCGCTCTTTTTATTATTCCATTTTTACTACTTTGAGATACAAAAATAACTTAGTACCACTTATTATAGGTACTACAATCGTAACCACTTCATTATTACTATTTATACCAACACTGGCAGAATTCTTTCAATTTGAAGCGGTAACTATGGTACAATTTGTTTACAGTGTCTTAGTCGCAGTTATTGCGGTATTTTGGATTGAAGTGTACAGACTAATCCGCCGATTATACTAAAATTATTCTTTAAAAATCACATTCAACCCCAACTGAAACGAAAGACTATTGGCTTTAGAAACATCAGCATAAGACAATAGATTGTCTGCCAAAACATAAAAGTTTACCGGACCAACTTTAGTTGACATCCCTAAGCCTAGATTGGTAAAGGAAAAAGAATCCACAGTATAGGTAGCTTTCATTTGGAATGATCTTGAAAAGTTTCTTTTGTAAAATGCCGTTAATGCATACAATGGTGATTTTGGTGTGGTCATGGCAAATAATTGTGCACCAACGGTACTTTTGTAAAAAATACTCGGATCGGTTCCTTCACAATTACAACTACCATCAACCACTCTTTCTTCTTCAAAAGAATATTGGGCAGAAGCATTGAATTTAGTAGGTCGCCAAGTAGTGTATTTTGTATGTAAAGTATCTAATACAATAGCATTTTTAAAATCTTGATAATTAGCTTGTGCTGCATTTTCATTGTTAAAATGAGGAACTAAACCTTTATAATTATAAAACCCTTTATAGCTATAACTTTCAACCTCTTTAGTATGACTAATATATCCTAAATCAATAACACTGGCTGTAAATTGAACATTGGACTGCGGATAATAAGTCAATCCTAAATCCAGTCCCAATCCCAAATTTCCTCCAAGTAATATTCCTTTCTTAACATCAGCTGCCGCATTACTAGTATTATTCGCATCATTATATTGAGCAAATCCAGAAGTATTCAATTGTAAATTAGAATACACTATTTGCTCATAATACGAATCTGTAGAAGTATTGGTATAAATATACCCCGCGTTATCAACTGAACTCGCATTGAAAATGCTAGAATATATTTTGGCTCTGGCACCAACTATTAAATTATCTTTAATTTTTTTATGAATTCCTATGTGAAATACTGACAACAAATCAACTTTCGCACTTAAGTCGGCCAAATTAAACCGTTTCCCCATATAATTTTTATTCCCATCTATGGCTAAAGTGGCTATATCTTGAGGAACATAACTTAAAAAATCAAATTCTTGGTACAAACCAAAAGACAAATACGACCTATTGTCTTCTGTTCCGATTCTAAAACCACCACTAAACAATTCTAATTTTTGATTCAAACTCAACACATCATTATGAGTAGTTTTAGAAAGTACGCTTCTTAATTTCGTATTGAAATCAACACCATCATTGGCAAACAAATCGTAAGCCGAAAAACCGCTAGAACCCACATTCATAGAAATCCCTGATAAAAAAGGAACACCCACATACCATTTGTATTTTACATCTGCTCCTGGATTGGTCATCAAAGATTGAGGGATATCAGTAAAATTATACTGCAACTGTTTATTTTGAGCAGTCAAATTGGTCACAACAAAAAGACAAAAAAGGAATACTACTTTTCTCATTGTATTACAAAATAAGCGGTTACACCTGAACGCATTTTTATGGTTCCTGTACTCGATTCTGTCAAAGCTGTTCCCGAAGCCATTCGTAGCGTCATTTCTATTCTAGCAGTATTTTTTAATGTAGTCAATCGGGTGCCTTGAAACACCTCTTTTTGAGTAATAACATTAGCCGCACCATAGTAAGCCGGTACAGCAATCGAAATAGTATCCAGTTGAATTCCACTGGCATTAAATAATTTTACATCCAAAGTATAGGCTCTTGCAATAGTATTATTGATTTCAAAATCCAAATCTACCTTAGCTAAATCATTCACAAAAAACGTATTGTTAAAAATGTCTACGGTAGATTGATCTATAAACAGAGGTGTTTCTGTACCATTAGTTACAAATTCATGTGCTGGAATATCAAAATACACCAAATTAGCCACATAAGCAGGTTCTAATCGTAAATTTTTAGTTTGGTTGAAGTCCAAATCGCTAGAGCAAGAAAATAATAATAGTACACTAAAAAGTAGTACTATGAATTGGGATTTAAAAAAAGGTTTCATTGTAATGAAATTGAATTTATGTAGAATAAAACGTTGCTATAGTATATATATTGTTTTTAATGGAATTGACCGAATACTTTTGATGCTTCATTATACGCACTCTCAAAACTCATCGGACTCAAATTAGTATTGGCTTTTTGAGCGGTAAAATAAGAAAGTAATTTTTCAGTAGGCATATTTCCTGTCAAATGATTGGTTGCCATTGGGCATCCGCCAAAACCTTGAATAGCACCGTCAAATCGGCAACAACCTGCTTGATAGGCTGCATCAATTTTTTCAAACCAAGTATCGGGAGTCGTGTGCAAATGCGCACCAAATTCTATTGCAGGATACGTTGGAATCAAATTGGAAAACAAATACGAAATCATTTTTGGTGTCGAACTCCCAATAGTGTCTGAAAGAGAAACAATTTTCACACCCATAGTAGCTAATTTTTCCGTCCACTCCCCTACAATTTCAGTACTCCAAGGATCTCCATACGGATTTCCAAACCCCATAGAAAGATAAGCGACTACTTGTTTGTTTTTGGCATCAGCCAAATTCAAAATTTCTTGTAAACTCACCAAAGATTGAGCAATCGTCTTGTGTGTATTTCGCATTTGAAAATTCTCCGAAATAGAAAATGGAAAACCTAAATACTGAATTTCAGAAAAATTACACGCCGATTCTGCACCCTGCGTATTCGCAATAATAGCCAGTAACTTACTTTGAGTTTGCGATAAATCCAATTGGGCTAAAACTTCGGCAGTATCTTGCATTTGGGGAATCGCTTTTGACGAAACAAAACTCCCAAAATCTATGGTATCAAAACCCACACGTAACAACGACTGAATATAAGTCACTTTGTTTGCAGTAGGAATAAAAGTCTTTATTCCTTGCATGGCATCACGCGGACATTCGATGATTTTTACTGTTTCCATAGAGAATCAAAGGTAGCAAAAAAGAGGTATTCAATATCAATACAAAAGTCAAAAATCAATTACAAATACAAAACCCCTTTTAATCTTTGAATCTGTGGCTAATACAATTTATTTTTTTCTTAAAATCGCTTTGTTAATCGCTTTGACCAAAGCTGGACCTTCATAAATAAATCCGGTATAAAGTTGAACCAAACTCGCTCCAGCTTCTAACTTTTCAATAGCATCTTCGGCAGAATGGATTCCACCCACACCAATAATCGGAAAGGATTTATTACTTTTTTCAGATAAAAATCGGATGACTTCAGTCGATCGTTTTGTCAAAGGTTTCCCAGACAAACCACCTGTTTCTATTTTATTTTCAGACGCCAAACCTTCTCGAGACAGAGTGGTATTGGTCGCAATAACTCCAGCAATTTTGGTTTCGTTTACAATATCGATGATATCTAATAATTGTTCGTCCGTTAAATCGGGTGCAATTTTTAACAAAATTGGTTTTTGCTTTGGCTTAGCTAAATTCTTATTTTGCAAGGTTTGCAACAACTCGGTTAGCGGTTCTTTGTCTTGTAAAGCGCGTAAATTGGGCGTGTTTGGCGAACTCACATTCACTACAAAATAATCGACATAATCAAACAGCGCCTCAAAACAAATTTCATAATCCGAAGTGGCTTCTTCATTTGGAGTTACTTTATTTTTTCCAATATTCCCTCCAATAAGCACTCCATTATTTTTTTTCAATCGCAAGACAGCCTCTTCCACTCCCCCGTTATTGAAACCCATTCGGTTAATAATCGCGCTATCTTCTCTTAAACGAAACAAGCGTTTTTTTGGGTTCCCGTCTTGTGCTTTTGGCGTAAGTGTACCAATTTCAATAAACCCGAAGCCGAAATTAGACAACTCTTTGTACAAAACAGCATTTTTGTCAAAACCTGCAGCTAAACCTACTGTATTTTTAAATTTCAACCCAAAAACTTCTGTTTCTAAACGACTATCTTTAACTTCATATAAAGCACGAAAAAGACCTGAAAAACCAGGAATTTTTGATAGTAATTTAATCGTTGAAAAAGTAAAATAATGTACTTTTTCAGGGTCAAAACAGAAAAGTATCGGACGAATTAATTGCTTGTACATAGTTGTGATTTTGTGTGTTGCAAAAGTAAAGAATAGTTTTAAGTAACGAAACTTCTCAAGCCAATTTTAAAACAAGCTCCTATTTTTAAAATTATTTGCCAAAAACCGAGAAAAACCACTCACAAACCTTGCTTATATTTTGTATGTGTTTTTTCAATACCCTATATTTGCAATCCTAAAAATAATTTAAAATGATTAAGATTACTTTACCCGATGGGTCTGTGAAAGAATTTGCGGCAGGGATTACACCAATGGACGTTGCAAAAAGCATTAGCGAAGGATTGGCTAGAAATGTAATTTCTGCCTCATTCAATGGTACTACCGTTGAAACCGTTACGCCTTTGACCACAGATGGTAGTCTTGTTCTTTTTACTTGGAATGATGAAGGAGGGAAAAAAGCCTTTTGGCACTCTACTTCACACGTTATGGCACAAGTTTTAGAAGAAATGTACCCGGGTATCAAATTGACGCTTGGACCTGCAATCTCCAATGGATTTTATTACGATGTTGATTTTGAAGATCATAAAATTACCGATGCCGATTTCAAAAAAATTGAAGACCGCGTATTAGAGATTTCAAGAGACAAACACGAATTCAAATTGCGTCCTGTTTCTAAAGCAGAAGCGTTAGAAGTATACAAAGACAATGTCTACAAAACCGAATTAATCTCTAATTTAGAAGACGGAACCATTACGTTCTGTGATCATTCTACTTTTACTGATTTATGTCGTGGAGGTCATATTCCAAATACTGGAATTATCAAGGCCATGAAAGTAATGAGTGTTGCTGGTGCGTATTGGAGAGGAGACGAAAAAAACAAACAGTTAACTCGTGTGTACGGAATCTCATTCCCAAAACAAAAAGACTTAACAGAGTACCTAGAATTGTTAGAAGAGGCAAAACGTCGCGACCACAGAAAACTTGGAAAAGAATTAGAATTATTTGCTTTTTCATCAAAAGTAGGACAAGGTTTGCCTTTATGGTTACCAAAAGGAGCTGCTTTGCGTGATCGTTTAGAGCAATTTTTGAAAAGAGCACAGAAAAAGGCAGGATACGAACAAGTAGTTACACCACACATTGGTCAAAAAGAATTGTACGTGACTTCTGGACATTATGCTAAATACGGTGCAGATAGTTTCCAACCAATCAATACGCCTGCTGAAGGAGAAGAATTTTTATTAAAACCTATGAACTGTCCTCACCACTGTGAGATTTACAATGTTCGTCCTTGGTCATACAAAGATTTACCAAAACGTTATGCTGAATTTGGTACTGTGTATCGTTACGAACAAAGTGGTGAATTACACGGATTGACTCGTGTACGAGGATTTACTCAAGATGACGCCCACATTTTCTGTACACCAGAACAATTGGACGAAGAATTCAAAAAAGTAATTGATTTGGTATTGTATGTTTTTGGTTCGTTAGGATTTGAAAATTTTACGGCTCAAATTTCATTACGCGATCAAGAAAACAGAGACAAATACATTGGTACCGATGAAAATTGGGAAAAAGCAGAAAATGCGATTATCAATGCTGCTAGAGATAAAGGATTGAATACTGTAGTGGAATATGGTGAAGCGGCTTTCTATGGTCCTAAACTGGATTTCATGGTAAAAGATGCTTTGGGAAGACAATGGCAATTAGGTACTATTCAAGTAGATTACAACTTGCCAGAGCGTTTCGATTTGACTTACAAAGGGTCTGACGATCAATTGCATAGACCGGTAATGATTCATCGTGCGCCGTTTGGTTCTATGGAACGTTTCATAGCTATTTTATTAGAACATACTGCAGGTAATTTCCCATTGTGGTTAATGCCAGAACAAGCTATTATCTTGTCATTGAGCGAGAAATACGAAATATATGCCAAAAAAGTTTTAGATTTGCTAGAAAATCACGAAATTCGCGCCCTAATTGACA